>JAESFN010000021.1_pt1 | contig 225956 bp, 212 predicted proteins | sample 9269411 | NCBI WGS metagenome assembly JAESFN01 (sample SAMN14505399, study PRJNA617100) | algae metagenome | isolation source: Iphinoe sp. HA4291-MV1 and co-occurring heterotrophs from trail next to... | place: USA: Maunawili Falls, Hawaii | collected 2009-07-25
CGCCGAGGCCGACCCAGCAGATCCGCGCCGGCACGCCCTGGAACGAGATGCGCTCGCGCGCCATGTCGAGCCAGTTGTGCAGGTGCTTGTTGTCGGGCAGCAGCTCCTTCACCTTGGCGTCGGTCTTGTAGATGTCCTCCGGATCGCCCGAGAGGGCGGCCCAGCGGAACGGGCCGATGCCGCGGCAGAACAGCGGGCGGATATAGGCCGGCACGAAGCCCGGGAAGGCGAAGGCGTTCTCCAGCCCCTCTTCCTTGGCGACCTGGCGGATGTTGTTGCCGTAGTCGAAGGTCGGGATGCCCATGTCCTGGAAGGCGATCATCGCCTCGACATGCTCGCGCATCGAGGCGCGTGCCGCCTTCTCGACGGACTTCGGATTGCCCTCGCGCGCCTGCCGCCACTGGCCCATGGTCCAGCCCTTCGGCAGGTAGCCATTGACCGGGTCATGCGCCGAGGTCTGGTCGGTGACCATGTCGGGACGGATGCCGCGGCGGACCATCTCGGGCAGGATCTCGGCGCAGTTGCCGAGCAGGCCGACCGACTTCGCCTCGCCATTCTTCGTCCAGCGCTCGATCATCTCGAGCGCTTCATCGAGGCTCGAGGCCTTCTCGTCGAGATAGCGGGTGCGCAGGCGGAAATCGATCGAGTCCGGATTGCACTCGACAGCGAGGCAGGAGGCGCCGGCCATTACCGCGGCGAGAGGCTGGGCGCCGCCCATGCCGCCGAGGCCGCCAGTCAGCACCCATTTGCCCTTGAGATTGCCGCCATAATGCTGGCGCCCGGCCTCGACGAAGGTTTCGTAGGTGCCCTGCACGATGCCTTGCGTGCCGATATAGATCCAGGAGCCGGCCGTCATCTGGCCGTACATGGCGAGCCCCTTCTTATCGAGCTCGTTGAAATGGTCCCAGTTCGCCCAATGCGGCACGAGGTTGGAATTGGCGATCAGGACGCGCGGCGCATCCTTGTGCGTGCGGAACACGCCGACCGGCTTGCCGGACTGGACCAGCAGAGTCTCGTCGGCCTCGAGCTGGCGCAGGGCCGCGACGATGCGGTCGAAATCCTCCCAGGAGCGGGCGGCGCGGCCAATGCCGCCATAGACCACGAGCTCCTGCGGGTTCTCGGCGACATCAGGATGCAGGTTGTTCATCAGCATCCGCAGCGGCGCTTCGGTCAGCCAGCTCTTGGCGCTGAGCTCGGTGCCGGTGGCGGGGCGGATGACGCGGGTATTGTCCAGGCGGGTCATGACTTCGTCCGTTCGAGCTGGGTGGCGGCGGCGAGCGCGGCCTCGATCATGGCGGAGAGGGTGGCTTGCAGGCTGGCGGCCTTGGCCGGGGCGAAAGCCCAGGGCGCGGCTTCGTCGTCGAGATAGGCGGAGAGCGCGATCTCCATCTGGAGCGCGTGGACGTGTTCGGCCGGCTGGCCGTAATGCCGGGTGATCCAGCCGCCCTTGAAGCGGCCGTTGACCACCTGGGTGAAGGCGCCGCCGGCCATCGCAGCGGTCGCGGCAGTCTCGACGGCGGGAGCAGCGCTGGCGCCGGAATTCGTGCCGAGGTTCAGCGTCGGCAGCGTGTCAGGGAACAGGCGCGGGATCACCGACTTGATCGAATGGCAGTCCCAGAGCAGGCAGAAGCCGTGCTGGGCCTTGGCATGCGCGATCTCGGCGGCGAGGGCCGCGTGATAGGGCTGGAAATAGGCGTCGCGACGGCGGGCGATCTCGGCTTCGTCGGGTGCCGTATTCCAGATCGGCGCGCCGTCGAAGGTGGTGGTCGGCACCAGCTCGGTCGTCGCCTGGCCCGGATAGAGCGAGACCCCGGCCGGGTCGCGGTTGAGGTCGATGACATAGCGCGACAACTGCGCTTCGACGATGGTCGGCTGGAAGCGTTCGGCGAAGCCGTAGAGCTGGCGCATATGCCAGTCGGTGTCCTCGACCAGCTTTCCGCGCGCATTGAGCTGTGCCGCGACCTCGGCCGGCAGGCCGGTGCCGGGGTGCGGCATCGACAGCACCAGCGGCGAGGACCCGCGCGTGACGGAGACGATGTCGGCGCTCATGCCGAGAGTTCCGCGAAGCTGTCGACGCCGGCCGCCTCGCCGAGCGCGCCCGAGAGCACGAGCTCCGTCGCGGCGGCGAGGTCGGGCGCGAGATAGCGGTCCTCGGTCAGTGGTGCGATCTTGGCCCGGATCAGCGCCAGCACCGGCTCGAGACGCGGCGAGGTCTTCAGCGGGCGATGGTGCTCGATCGCCTCGGCGGCGGCCATCAATTCGACTGCGATGATGCTCGCTGCATTCTTCGCCATCTCGATCAGGCGGAAGGCGCCATGCGTCGCCATCGAGACATGGTCTTCCTGGTTGGCCGAGGTCGGGATGGTGTCGACCGAGGCGGGATAGGCCCGCTGCTTGTTCTCGGAGGCCAGCGCTGCGGCGGTCACCTGCGCGATCATGAAGCCGGAGTTGAGGCCGGCGTCGCGGGCGAGGAAAGGCGGCAGGCCGCTCATCACGGGGTCGACCAGCAGCGCGATGCGGCGCTCGGCGAGGTTGCCGATCTCGCAGGTGGCCATCGCCAGCATGTCGGCGGCGAAGGCGACCGGCTCGGCGTGGAAGTTGCCGCCCGAGACGATCTCGCCGGGGCCGAGCACCAGCGGGTTGTCGGTGACGGCGTTGGCCTCGATCGCGAGCGTCGCCGCGGCATTGCCGAGAAGGTCGCGCACCGCGCCCATCACCTGCGGCTGGCAGCGCAGCGAATAGGGGTCCTGCACCTTGCTGTCGCCGAAGCGGTGGCTCTCGCGGATCTCGCTCTTGGCGATGAGGTCGAGCAGCAAGGCCGCGACCTTGATCTGGCCGGGCTGGCCGCGCAGCTGCTGGATGCGCGGGTCGAACGGCGTGTCCGAGCCCTTGAGCGCATCGACCGAGAGCGCCCCGGCGATCAGCGCCGCATCGAAGACGCGGGCGACGCTGGCGAGGCCGGCCAGCGCCAGCGAGGCCGAGACCTGCGTGCCGTTGATCAGCGCGAGTCCCTCCTTGGCGCCGAGCGCGAGCGGCGCCTGGCCGATCCTCTTCAGTGCTTCGGCGGCCGGCAGCACCTCGCCCTTGAGGCGGATTTCGCCGACGCCCATCAGCGCCGCGGTGAGGTGGGCGAGCGGGGCAAGGTCGCCGGAGGCGCCGACCGAGCCCTTGGCCGGCACGACCGGCAGCGCGCCGGCCTTGAGCGCGCCGACCAATGCCTCGACCACGACGGGGCGCACGCCCGAGGCGCCGCGCGCCAGGCTCGCCGCCTTCATCGCCAGGATCAGCGCCACGGCGGAGTCCGGCAAGGCAGGACCGGTGCCGACCGCATGCGAGAGGATGAGATTGCGCTGCAGCGTGGCGAGGTCGTTGTCGGCGATGCGCACGCTGGCGAGCTTGCCGAAGCCGGTGTTGACGCCATAGGTCACGATGCCCTTGGCGACGATGTCGTCGACGATCGCCTGGGCGCCGGCGATCGCGCCGGTCTCGGTCAGGGCGACGGTGGCGCCGTCGATGACATGGCGCCAGTCGGCGAGGCGGGCCTTGCCGGGGGTGAGCGAGAGCGTGGTCATTGTCCGTTCCGGATGCGGGTGTGAAGCGGGTTGAAGCCGATGCGGTAGGCGAGCTCGGCCGGACGCTCGATCTCCCAGATCGCGAGATCGCAGGCCTTGCCGGCCTCCAGCGTGCCGATCTCGTCCTGAAGGCCGAGAGCGAGCGCGGCGTTGCGGGTCATGCCGGCCAGCGCCTCCTCCGGCGTCAGCCGAAACAGGGTGCAGCCCATGTTCATCGTCAGCAGCGGCGAGGTCAGCGGCGAAGTGCCGGGATTGGCGTCGGTGGCGAGCGCGATCGGCACGCCATGCTGGCGCAGCAAGTCGATCGGCGGCTTCACCGTCTCGCGCAGAAAGTAGAATGCGCCGGGCAGCACGACGGCGACGGTGCCGGCCTTGGCCATGGCGATCACGCCGGCCTCGTCGAGATGTTCGAGATGGTCGGCCGAGAGCGCGCCGAAGCCGGCCGCCAGCGCGGCGCCGCCGAGATTGGAGAGCTGCTCGGCATGGATCTTGACGGCCAGACCCTTGGCCTTGGCGGCGGTGAAGACGCGCGCGGTCTCCTCGGGAGAGAAGGCGATGCCCTCGCAGAACACGTCGACGGCGTCGGCGAGGTTCTGTTCGGTGATGGCATCGAGCATCGGGCCGCAGACGAGGTCGATATAATCGCCCGAACGGCCCTTGAACTCGGCCGGAACCGCATGGGCGCCGAGGAAGGTGGTCTGCACGCCGACCGGGCGCTCACGCCCGAGACGGCGGGCGACGGCGAGCACCTTGGTCTCGCTGTCGATGTCGAGCCCGTAGCCCGATTTGATCTCGACCATGGTGACGCCCTCGGCGATCAGGGCGGCGAGGCGCTTGTCGGCGCTGGCGAAGAGTTCGTCCTCGCTCGCGGCGCGCGTCGCCTTGACTGATGAGACGATGCCGCCGCCGGCGCGGGCGATCTCCTCATAGCTCGCGCCCTTCAGGCGCAATTCGAACTCGTTGGCACGGTCGCCGCCATAGACGAGATGGGTGTGGCAATCGATCAGCCCGGGCGTGATCCAGCGGCCCTCGCAGTCGATCACTTCGGCCTGGCCGAGGCTAGAGACCTCGCTGCTCGGGCCTGCGAAGACGATGCGGCCATTGCGGGCGATGACGATGCCGTCCTCGATCGCGCCATAGGGCGTGTTCGCATCGGCCGCCATGGTCGCGAGCCGGGCATTGGTCCACACTCGGTGGCTGGGGGAAGGGGTCGCCGCCACGTCGCCTCCTCTCGACTTCGTCTGCTTTCAGATTATGCTAGACAATTGCATATGCAAATAGCAAGCTTCATTTGCATATGCAAATAAAAAAGGGACAGCCCGCGTGACCGGACACACGACACTGCATCTCGCCCAGGCGCTGCTGCCCGAGGGCTTCGCCGAGAATGTCACGCTGACGCTCGATCATGGAGTGATCATGTCGGTTGCGGCAGGGCAGGCGGCTCCTGCGGGGGCGACGCGGCTCGCCGGGCTCGCGCTTCCCGGGCTGCCCAACCTGCACAGCCACACTTTCCAGCGCGGCATGGCGGGCCTCGCCGAGCGCCGCGGCGCTTCCGAGGATTCGTTCTGGACCTGGCGTGAGGTGATGTACCGCTTCCTCGATCGCTTGAGCCCCGACGACGTCCAGGCGATTGCGGCGCAGGCCATGGTCGAGATGCTGGAAGGCGGCTTCACCGCGCTCGCTGAGTTCCACTACCTCCACCACGACAAGGACGGCGCCGCCTATGCCGACATCGCCACCATGGGCGGGGCGATCGCGGCGGCTGCCCAGGAGACCGGCATCGGCCTGACTCTGCTGCCGGTGCTCTATCGCTACGGCAATTTCGGCAAGGCGCCGGCCGCTGCCGGCCAGCGCCGCTTCCTCAATGATCGCGACGCCTATGCGCGCCTGATCGAGGGCAGCGAGAAGTCGGTCGCCGGCTTGCCCGATGCCCGCGTCGGCATGGCGCCGCATTCGTTGCGCGCGGTGGCGCTCGAAGACCTGAACTGGGTTGCCGAGCTGCGTTCAGGCGTGCCTTTGCACATCCATGTCGCCGAGCAGACCCGCGAGGTCGAGGACAGCCTCGCCATCACCGGCCGCCGGCCCGTCGAGCTTCTGATGCAGAACACGGCGGTGAACGAGCGCTGGTGCCTGATCCACGCCACCCATCTCAGCGATGCCGAGCGCGACGCCATGGCGCTCTCGGGCGCGGTCGCGGGTCTCTGCCCGATCACCGAGGCCAATCTCGGCGACGGCATCTTCGACGGCGTGCGCTACCGGGCGAAGGGCGGGCGCATCGGCGTCGGCAGCGATTCCAATGTCGAGATCGGTGCCGGCGGCGAGTTGCGCGTGCTCGAATATTCGCAGCGCCTGCGCGACCGGCGGCGCGCGCTCTGGGCGGAACCCGGCGTCTCGGCGGGCTTGAGGCTCTGGCAGGATGCCTGCGCCGGCGGCGCCCAGGCCTGCGGCCGCAGCATCGGTGCGATTGCCGTCGGCCATCGCGCCGATCTCGTCACGCTCGATGGCGAGCATCCCGCGATCGTCGGCAAGGGCGGCGACTTCGCCCTCGACAGCGCGATCTTCGCCGCCCCGGCCTTGCCGGTCGCGGAGGTGATCGTCGGTGGAAAGCCTGTGGTCAGTGGCGGCCGGCACATTGACCGCGCCCGCATCGCTGCCCGCTATGGCCAGGTGATCCGTAATCTCCTCGCCTAAGTCAGGGAGCCATGTCAGCTACTCAGATCGACGCCGTGACGCTGGATGGAGCCGGGCCGCTCTATGACCAGATCCGCCGCGCCATCCGCGATCTGATCCTCGCTGGCACCTGGCCGCCGGGGACGTCGGTACCGCCCGAGCATGCGCTGATGGAGAAGCTCGGCGCCTCGCGCATGACCGTGCACCGGGCGCTGGCGCAGCTCGCTCGCGAGGGGTTGATCCTGCGTCGGCGCCGCTCGGGCACGGTGGTGGCGAGTCCTCCGGCGAGCCACGCCATGCTCGACATCCTCTCGATCCCCGAGGAGGTCGAAGAACTCGGGCAGGCCTACAGCTATCGCATCCTGCAGCGGCGCGATGGCAAGGCCCCTCGCGAAGTCGCCGCCCGCTTCGAGCTCGGCCGCTCGGCCAACGTCACCCATCTTACTCTCCTGCACTTCGCCGATGGTGCGCCACATGTGCTGGAGGATCGGGTGATCCATATCGCGACCATTCCGCAGATCGTCGACGAGAGCTTCGCGCAGACGCCGCCGGGCGACTGGCTGCTGCAGAACAGCCTGTGGACGCAGGCCGAGCACGCGATCAGCGCCATAGCGGCCGAGCCGGACGAAGCGGAGTTGCTGAAGATCGAGGCAGGCTCGCCCTGCCTGCTGGTCGAACGCCGAACCTGGAACCAGTCCGAGCCGATCACCGCCGTGCGGCTGCTCTATCCCGGCGGCCGCCACCGCTTCGTCGGCCGCTTCGGGCCTTACGGGGCGGTCTGAGAACCGCTGCCGTCATTGCGAGCGCAAAAAAGCAATACAGGCGGACACGGAGTTCCGTGGCCGCCTGTATTGTTCTGTCGTTCATGCTTCTCGCAACGGCGCTGGAAGCTCAGCAGGCGTAGCGGATACGCCGGCCCCATTCGTCGCGATCATAGCAGACCTGGTTCGGAGACGTTGCATTGCCGATGATCGCGCCGCCAGCGCCGCCGATCGCGGCGCCCGCCAGCGCGCCGCCGGCGCGGCCGGTCGCAGCGCCGCCGATCAGGGCGCCGGCACCGGCGCCGATCAGCGCGCCGGTCGCGGTTCTTTCCTCGCGGGGCGTACAGGCACCGAGCGCGGTCACGGCGGCGGCGACAAGGAGGAGTTTCTTCATCGTCATCGGGCGTTTCCTTTCCTTGGTGGCGAGGACCGACCGCTCCATGACGCGGCGTGCAAGAGCGAGCTTGCGAAGGCTGTCGGCATGTCCTCGTAGTGGTCGTGCTGCAGGCACGGAATGCGGCAACGCCGCACTGGCGCTGGTCTGCCGCCTGAAGCGCGCCGCCTGAAGCTGCGCGCTCGATCCACCCTCAAACCGCGCTCGCCGGCGTTTGTTCCGTGTGCCGGCCGATTGCGCCTTTCGCTGCGTGTTTCGGCAGCTCGGGAATAGGCCTTATGGCCCTTGCCACGGTGACGTGATTTTTTGTCGCTCCCGCCGGGAACCCGGCCGCTTCCGCGGGGTTGATGGAACGAGCCGGCCCACGCCGGCCCGTCAGATATGCATGGAGGGACCGATGAGCGCTACGATGACCGCAGCCTCTCACGCCGCCAACCCGCTGATCGCCGGTGCGCGTGTCGCCGGCACCGATGTCTACAATTCCGCCAGCGAGCATCTCGGCTCGATCTATGACGTCATGCTCGACAAGGCGACGGGCAAGGTCGCCTATGCGATCATGTCCTTCGGCGGCTTCCTCGGCCTCGGCGAGAAATACCATCCGATTCCGTGGAGCATGCTCGACTACGATGTCGAGAAGGGCGGCTATGTCGTGCCGCTCACCCGGGAGAAGCTGGAGGCGGCCCCGATGTACGGGGCGGACGGCGAGCCGGACTGGCATGACAAGGAGTACGGCAAGCGCGTGCACGACTATTACGGCACCATGCCCTACTGGATGATGTGAGAGCGCGCCGCAGGGCCTGCGTTCCACACAAAGGCGCAATTCGCGGCGGTCGCTATCCCCCCAGCCGGATCGTCGTGATTGCGTGGTGCGGGTCGAAAGACCCGCACCTTTTTTATGCGCTCAGGCTGATGAGGAGCGGGGAACTTCGGCCGGCTCCGCGCGTCATTGAGCGCCGGCTGGGAGCGCTCCCGCCGCGGCGGGGAAACTCTCTTGTTGCAGCGCCGAGGTCATCATGCACATCCGCTACGGCTACCGGATCGAGATCGTCTGCGAGCAGCCGACCGCCTTGCTCACCCTGCTCGACGTGCATCCCTCGCGCCGGCACGATCTGATCCGCCCCGACGAGATGCACGTCACCCCGCTCCGCGGCCCGGGCAGGCCGATTCCGTTGAGCCAGCATCTCGATCCGTTCGGCAACATCTGCCGCCGCCTCGTCGCGCCGGCGGGCGGGGTGCGGATCGTCTGCGAAGGCCTCGTCCATGACAGGGGCGAGCCTGATGGCGTCGACCTCGCCGCGGTCCAGGTCGCTCCGGCCGATTTGCCGGACGACGTCCTGCCCTATCTGCTGGGCAGCCGCTATTGCGAGACCGATCGACTCGCCGACACCGCCTGGAGCCTGTTTGGCCAGATCGAGCCCGGCTGGGCCCGCGTCGAGGCCGTGACCCGGTTCGTCCACAACCATGTCAGTTTTGGCTACGCCTTTGCGCGCGACACGCGGACCGCAGCCGAGACCTTCAACGAGCGCATCGGGGTCTGCCGGGACTTCGCCCATCTAGCGATCGCGCTGTGCCGGTGCCTCAATATCCCGGCGCGATACTGCAACGGCTATCTCGGCGATATCGGCGTCGAGCCCGATCCGGCGCCGATGGATTTCAATGCCTGGTTCGAGGTCTGGCTCGGCGGGCGCTGGCATACGTTCGACGCCCGGCACAACCAGCGGCGCATCGGCCGGATCGTCATCGCTCGCGGTCGCGACGCCACCGATGTGCCGATGCTGACCTCCTTCGGCCCGCATTCGCTGCGGCGCTTCGAGGTGATCACCGAGGAAGTCGCCAACGAACCCTCGCACGCCGCCGTTCGCCTTGTTCCCGCCAGAAGGGACGCCCATATCGCCGCCTGACATGGCGAAACCGTCAGACCCGTTGCTGGAGCTCGAAACGCAAGCGCAGCCGCGCTGTTTCCGCGTCATCGCCAATGCGCGCGCCGGGGCGGTGCTGGAGGCGGGCGCGGAAAGCTTCGCGCGCCGTATCGAGGCGGCCTTCGATGCGGCGGGTTGCCGAGCTGAGGTTGAGCTCGTGCCCCCACGTCAGCTGCAGGAGCGCCTACGGGCGGCTATTGCTGACGAGGCCGTGACGACCGTGGTTGCTGGCGGTGACGGCAGCATCAACGGCGCGCTGCCGGTGTTGGTCGGCTGCAAGCGGCCCGTGGGAGTGCTGCCGCTCGGAACGGTCAACGTGCTCGGCCGCGATCTCGGCCTCACCGGCACGCTCGAAGAGCAGATCGCGGCGGTCTGCACAGGCGAACCGGTCGCGATGGATCTGGGCAGCGTCAACGGCCGGCTGTTTCACTCGATTTCCGGCATGGGCTTCTTCAGCCTGATGGCGCGCGAGCGCGAATATGCCCGCCGGCGCTTTCCGTTCAGCCGTCTCGTCGCTTTCCTGTTCGCGGCGACACGGTCGATCCTGTTCACCCGCTCGATCCGCATCGAGATGGAGATCGCCGGCGAGCGCCGCCAGGTCGAGGCTGACGCTGTGCTCGTCACCGTCAACCAGTTCGACGGCGCCGAGTGGCGCCGCAGCCGTCTCGACGGCGGCGAGTTCGAGGTCCATATCCTCGATACCGGTGGTTTGCTGTCGCGCAGCAAGGCTGCCTTCTCGATGCTGACGGGCGGCTGGCGCAAGTCACCGCATCTGGTTTCGTTGACCGGCACGTCCGTGACGATCAACCGTCGTGACAAGCGCCGCGGCCATGTCACCTTCGATGGCGAGGTCGAGCGTGGTGCCAGCCCGTTCGTCTATCGTCTGCTGCCGGGTGCGCTGCGGGTGATCGCGGCACAGCCGGTCGAGTCCGGGCCGCATCCGGCCGAGCACATGTTCCCGTCATGAGGCGTTCGATGTTTCTCCTCCAGCCGCGCTTCATCCTGCCTGTCGCGGCGGCATTCGGTTTCGTCGGGCTGGCCTTCTATGCGGTCTCCGACGGCAGCGCTTCGCTCGACAGCGCCCTGGTCATGCTGTTCCGCGATCCGGCCAACCCATCGCTGCCGATCGGCCCGGCCTGGTTCCGCGAGATGATGCGCGACCTGACGGCGCTCGGCAGCTTCATCGGCCTCGGCATCGCGACCGTGATCGCGATGCTGACTTTGCGTCTCTGCGGCCATCGCACGCTTGCATTCGGCCTGGTGCTCAACATCCTGGCCGCGGTGGTGGCGAGCACCCTGCTCAAGATCGGCATTGGCCGCGAGCGGCCGGATATCGTCGAGCATGCCGCCTTGACCTTCACGGCGAGCTTCCCGAGTGGTCATGCCTTCCTTGCGGCGGTGGTGCTGCTCAGCATCGCCAGTTTCGCCGGCATCGCCGCGCGCCGCGCCGACATTGCCCGGCTCTGCCTGTGGGTGGCCTGGACGCTGATCATCGCGATCGGCGTGAGCCGGATTTATCTCGGTGTGCATTGGCCGAGCGACGTGCTCGGCGGCTGGTGCCTCGGAGTGGCCTGGTCCAGCCTCGCCACCTTCCTCATCGGCGGTCTGGCAGCGCGCACGGAAGCGAGCCTTTCGGGCGTCGCCGGTGGTGCGAAGTCGAGCTGAGAGCCCCCTCACGCTGCCTGGAGCGCTTCCTCGACGACGCGGTCGCGGCCGGCCCGCTTGGCCCGATAGAGCGCATCGTCGGCCTGCTTCAGCCATTGCTGCAGGGAACAGCCGGGCTTGGGGGTGCCCCATACGAGGCCGATGCTGACCGTCAATGCCAGCGGCTCCTGCCCCTCGACGGGGACGCGCAGCCGGGCGCAGCCTTCGCGCAGCCGCTCCGCCAGAGCGAGCACCGCCGGTTGCGTCAGACCGGGAACCAGGATCGCGAATTCCTCGCCGCCGATCCGCCCGAACAGATCAGTCCGCCGCAGCAGCTCCGAGATGCGCCCGCTCAGGGTCACCAGCACCTCGTCCCCGATCGCATGGCCATGCTCGTCGTTGATCAGCTTGAAGCGGTCGACATCGAGCATGAGCAGCGCCAGCGGACGGCTCTCGGCGAGGTTCTGCGCCAGCGCAGCTTCGCTGCGCGCGAGGAAGGCGCGGCGCGACAGCGTCCGGGTCAGGACGTCCTGGTTGGCGGCGAGATCGAGCTCGCGCAGCAGGCGCGAGCGGGCGGCATTGATCGCCGCCACCATGATCGGCCCGAGCGAGAACAGGGCGACGCCGAAGCGATGCGAGGTGAGCGCGGCGGCATATTCGGCGGTGCCCGGCGTCAGCGCCGCCAGCAGCACCGTGCTCTGCCAGAGGCCGAGCCCGAAGGTCAGGAGCGCAGTCGGGAAGACGCCGTAGCTCAACGCGCACCAGAGGATCGCAGGAACCGGAATCGCGATCGCGCTCATGCCGCCGAACGCCGTGGCGACGAGGATCGAGGCGAGCAGGGTGGCTCCCGGAAGGACCGCCTTCGGCCGCCATGTGCTCGGCGCGGCGTGCGTGGCCAGCTGTTTGGCCATCTCGGCAAGCGGCGGCGCGGTCAGGACCATCGGCAGGACCACGAGATTGCTGGAGAACTCGCTGGTCAGGAAGAACTCGAAGGCCTGCATCGGCGGCTGGCCGAAATAGACGACGAGGCAGCCGCTGCCGACGATGGCGGCTGACGCTGCGGCGGCGAAGGCAATCAGCAGCAGGAACAGCAGCGATTGCGGTCGTTCGAGCTGGCGATCCATGCCGGCGACGCGCTGGAACAGCAGATGCCCGACGAAGGCGTTGGTGAGATTGCCCGCCGTCAGCCAGAGCGTGATGCCGATGCCGCCGCCCATCGCGAAGTCGGCGGCGAGATATCCGGCTGCCGCGCCCGCCCAGCCGAGCGGTCCGGCCCAGCCGGGATTGCGCACCATCACGCCCATCAGCAGGGCGTTGGCCGGCCAGAAGGTCGAGAGAAAGCCGAGCGGGCGGGTGAGATGGCCGAACAGCGCGGCCGCGAAGACGATCCCTGCCACCAATATTGCTGCACGCCAGGGGAGCAAACGGGATGGCGTTGCCTGCTCCTGGTTGCGGGTGGGCGAAGAAAGGAAGTTGCGAGCAAGCTTCATTGCCGTCGGAGCAAAGCAGACAAAGGTGAAGGCAAGCTGAAATGGCGCACGCAAAACTGCGCCGAACCGTCTCTCCAAGGCCAGCCGCTGGCTTGCTGCCGGGGTCTGGTCGCAGGCGAGGCGTCAGCTCTCGAACGCGAGTGCGAGATGCTGCTCTGCCCGGGAGCTCACGGAGCAGAGCCTGGAGGTCGCGTCCGCATCGATCATCAGCGCGATCCTGTCCGGGATCTTCGCTGTGCTGATAACATGGACCACCGCTGTGCCCGGCGAGAGCTGCCGCACCGTGCATTTGACGACCGTACGGCTGTTGTTGAAGACGATACGCCCGGCCTTGAGGATGCTCCGGCCTTGGGCGAACTCCTTGGCCAATGCCGGTTGGCCGGCTTCGCCCGCTGCGGATCCCATCTTGGCGGCCAGCGACAGACGCCTCAATTCCAGGACTTCCATCGCTAGAGCGCCGAGATCGGCCAGGATCTCCTGGTCGCGCGGGCCGAAGTTTCGAGGCTGCGGATCGATGGCGCACAAGGTCCCGATCGCGTGTCCGTTGGGGCATCGGAGCGGGATGCCGGCGTAGAAGCGGACATGCGGCTCGCCAGTCACGAACGGGTTGTCTCGAAACCGCTCATCGGCAACGGCGTCGGTCACGATCAGCGAGGCCGGCTGCTGGATTGCGATATTGCAGAATGCCGGCCCTCGGTCGGTTTCGCAGGTCGCCATGCCTTGCTGTGATTTGAACCATTGGCGATGGCCGTCGATGAAGCTGATGGTCGACATCGACACGCCGAAGATGCGCTTGGTCAGGCGGGTCAGGCGATCGAAGGTTTCCTCGGGCGGTGTGTCGAGCACGTCATAACGCGCGAGCGCATCGAGACGCGCCTGTTCGCGTATCGTATCGAAGCCCGGAGATCGATAGGGTGGCGATGTCTGCACGCCGGCATCTCACACCGCAAAGCTTACAATTCGGCAAAAGCACTCGGTTCAAAATCCGTTCGAAATGCCTCTGTCCAGCCGTCGCATGCGCTCATGGCGGAGCGCGCATCGCCATTCATCGGGTCTATTCGCATGGCCTTGCCGATCTAAACCGGTTAAGACCGGGGCCTCCTTCGGTAGGTAAGTGGTCAAGCACGAGGTTTTGCGATGAATGCTCCCTTCAAGAACCTGATCGCCGGCGAATGGGCCGGCTCGCAGAACGCTTCGCGCAACATCAACCCCTCCAACACCAACGATGTCGTCGGCGAGTATTCGCAGGGGTCCGTCGAGGACCTGAACAATGCGGTCGCCGCCGCCAAGGCCGCCTTCCCGGCCTGGAGCCGCACCACCCCGCAGGAGCGCTACGAGATCCTGAAGAAGGCCTCAGACGAGATCCTCGCCCGCAAGGAAGAACTCGGAAAGCTGCTCTCGCGCGAGGAAGGCAAGACCCTGCCGGAAGGCATCGGCGAGGCGACCAGAGCCGGCCAGATCTTTGCCTTCTTCGCCGGCGAGTGCCTGCGTCTGAACGGCGAGAGCATCCCCTCCGTGCGCCCCGGCGTCGGCGTCGAGGTCACCCGCGAGCCGGTCGGCATCATTGGCATGATCACGCCCTGGAACTTCCCGATCGCGATCCCGGCCTGGAAGATCGCCCCGGCGCTCGCCTACGGCAATTGCGTCGTGATCAAGCCGGCCGATCTCGTGCCCGGCTCGGCCTGGGCGCTGGTCGACATCATCCAGCGTGCCGGCCTGCCCAAGGGCGCGCTCAACCTGGTGATGGGCCGCGGCTCGGTCGTCGGCCAGGCGCTGCTCGAGCACAAGGATGTGCACGCGATCAGCTTCACCGGCTCGGTCTCGACCGGCCGCAAGGTCGCCGCCGCTTGCATCGCCGGCAACCCGATGAAGAAGGTCCAGCTCGAGATGGGCGGCAAGAACCCGCTCGTCGTGCTCGATGACGCCGATCTCAAGGTCGCCGTCGAATGCGCGGTCCAGGGCGCCTTCTTCTCGACCGGCCAGCGCTGCACGGCCTCTTCGCGCCTGATCGTCCAGGCCGGCATCCATGACCGTTTCGTCGAAGCCTGCATCGAGCGTCTGAAGGGCGTCACTGTCGACGACGCGCTGAAGGCCGGCACCACGATCGGCCCGGTGGTTGACCAGAGCCAGCTCGACCAGAACCTGAAATACATCCAGATCGCCCGCGACGAGGGCGGCAAGCTCGCCTTCGGCGGTGAGCTCTTGAAGCGCGACACCCCCGGCTTCTACCTCGCGCCGGCGCTGTTCACCGAGACGACCAACGCCATGCGCATCTCGCGCGAGGAGGTGTTCGGCCCGGTCGCCAACGTCGTCCGCGTCAAGGATTACGAGGAGGCGCTCGCCATCGCCAACGACACCGAGTTCGGTCTTTCCTCGGGCATCTGCACGACCTCGCTGAAGCATGCGACGCACTTCAAGCGCAATGCCGAGGCCGGCATGGTGATGGTCAATCTCGCCACCGCCGGCGTCGATTACCATGTGCCGTTCGGCGGCCGGAAGGGCTCCAGCTACGGCCCGCGCGAGCAGGGCGCCTATGCCCGCGAGTTCTACACCACGGTGAAGACCTCCTACACGCTCGCCTGAGGCGGGACGTCATCCAAACAATCGGGGCCGCGCCGCAAGCGCGGCCCTTTTCATTTGGCTCTCAATTCAGCCGAACAGCGCCTGTTCCAGCGTGGCGATGCTCGGCAGCAGCAGATGGCTGAGCGGGCGCAGGGTCTCGGCGCTGCCGGCACCGGTCAGCACGGCGATGCGATAGCCCGCGCCGGCTGCTGCGGCCATGTGCATGTCATGGCTGGAATCACCGACGACGGCGACGGTTTCGGCCGGGAGACCCGCCGCGCGGCAGAAGCCGTCGACCATGCCGCGCCCCGGCTTGGCGCCATGGCCGGAATCATAGCCGCACAGGAAAGCCAGGTGGGGCTCGAGACCGAAGCGTTCCGCCGTCGCCGCCACGGCCGCCTCGCTGTCGCTGGAGGCGATGCCGAGGATGAGCCCGCGGCCGGTGAGACCGGTGAACAGCGCGGCGAGATCGCAGACCGGCACCGCCGCGACGACCGCGGACCGAAAGAGCGTATCGAGCCGATCGGTCAACTCCGCCATGCCGAACGGAGCGCCAGCCTCGACCCAGGCCTGTGCGACGTCTTCGGTATTGCCGGAGGCGAGCAGCCCGTCGGAGGTGGCGTAACCGGTCGCGGGATCGACGCCGGCGACCGTCAGCAGCCGCGCCGCCAGCTCGGCATCGCCGCGAGCGGCGAGCCTGCCGGCGCCGAGATTGGTCGGCGCCCAGCTCGCCTGGTAGTCGATCAGCGTGCCGTCCTTGTCGAACAGCACGCCGCGGATGGAGGGACGTGTCATCGCGTCACCGGCAATCATATGACGGGGATGACATCGACCTTGACGTCGAGCTTCTGGTTGCCGGGCCCGACCAGCACGCCGTCGAGCGGCGAGACGTCGGCATAGTCGCGTCCGGTCGCGGTGACGATGTGGTCGTCGGCGACGACGAGGTCGTTGGTCGGGTCGAGCCCGATCCAGCCGGTCTCCGGCCCGCACCAGAGCATGATCCAGGCATGGGTGGCGTCGGCGCCCTCCAGCCTCGGCTGGCCCGTCGGCGGGATGGTGCGCAGATAGCCGCTGACATAGGCGGCGGGCAGGCCGAGGCCCCTCAAGCCCGCGATCATGATATGCGCGAAATCCTGGCAGACGCCGTGGCGATTGGCGAAGGCTTCGCGGATCGGGGTCGAGACCTCGGTCGCTTCGGGATCGTAGGTGAAATCCTTGCGGATGCGGGCCATCAACTCGCTCGCCGCCTCGAAGACCGGCCGCTTCGCCGCAAAGCTCCTGCGGGCGTAGCCGGTGATCTCCGATACGGTCGGCGCCAGCCGGCTGGGGTAGAGATATTGGGCCGGGGAATCCGGAGAAAGGCTCTGCGCCCGCAATGCGAGTTCGGCGACATCCTCCCAGCCCCGCGTCAGGGCGGGGAAGGGTGCGATCGCCCGTGTCACCTCGACCCGCGAGGTCATCTCGATCTTGAGCTCACGATGCGGCTTGGCGATGGTCAGTGTCGTCGTGTGATTGCCGAAGAAGCAGACACCGTCCCGCCGCTCGGCGCTGCGCGGCGTCACCGAGAGGCCGCTCGTCAGCACACGCTGGCCAACGCCGTCACGCGGCAACACCCGCAGGATGCAGCGCGCGAACGGGACCGGCCGGCTATAGGCGTAAGCCGTGAGATGGCGAATGTCGTAGATCACGCTGCGTCCATCACGCCAATCGCGTCATCCCCGACCGTTCCGGCCTGGAGTTCTGCAGGAAATAGCGCTCGGCCACCGCATTGGAGAGACCCATCAGCAATTGCTCGAAATAGAGGATGCCGGTGCGGTCGAGCCGGCTGGCCTCGGCGGTCCGGCTTTCGGCGGCGAGCTTGAGCGCGAGCCGGCGCGGCTCCTCCAGCATGCCGTCATCGTTGAGGCTGGGCAGTGCTGCGATCTCGGCATCGAGCTGCTCGATCTGGAAAGCCACGGAGCGCGGGTTATAGGGGTCGAGCATGACGAGATCGAGAACCGGTTGCAGCGCCGCGCCGAGCATGTAGCGCGAGCGATAGGTGATCTGCGAGTCCGTCAGATCGAGCAGCGCATCGAGGCTGTTGCCGGGCGCGTCGTTCTCGACGAAATGGCGGGCGAAGCGGCAGGTGGTGACACCGCGCTCGATCCGCCGGCCGATGTCGAGGAAGCGCCAGCCGGCGCCGCGCACCATGTTCTCCTGCGACAGGCCCGAGAAGGCGGCGAGCGATTTCAGCCCGGTGTCGGCGATCTCGAAGGCCTCGCCCGCGCTGGTCGGCTTGCCGGGATCGGCGAGCTGGCGTTGCAGGTCGCCGAACAGCCGCCAGGCATCGACCGAAAGCCGCTCGCGGATCACGGAGGCGGTGCGTCTGGCTTCGCGGACGGAGGCAGCCGCCGAGCCGTACTGGTCGAGATCGTGCAAAGCGGAGCGGGCCTGCGCCGCGACGGAGCGGGCCTTGGTCGCCGTCGGCGCCGCGCCCCAGGCGACGAGCAGGTTGGCGAGCCGCTTGATCGTCTCGGCATGGCCGGGCGCCTGGTCGTCGGCGTTGATCAGGCGTCCGAGCAGGGCGCGGACAAGCCGCAGCGTCGCCTCGCTGCGCTCCAGATAGCGTCCGAGCCAGAACAGGTTGTCGGCGGCGCGGCTCGGCAGGATGCCGACGATGCGGCGGATGCCGATCCGGTCCGGGCTCGGTAGCAGCGTCACCTGCTCGACCGGCTGGTCGGAGGTCACCCAGACATCGCTGGAGCGCACGCCTGAGCGCATCGTCACGGCGCGTGCATCGCATTCCTCGGAGATCCGGCAGAAGCCGCCGGGCATCACCTGCCAGCCATCGGGCGTTGCGGCGGCGAAGACGCGTAGCGTCATCGGCCGCGGCTCCAGCCGCCCGCCTTGCATCACCGGCATCGTCGAGAGATTGACCACCTCCTGCCCGACATAGTCGAGCCCGCGCTCGACGATGCGGGCGCGCAGCGCCTCGCGCTCGGCCTTGTCGAGATCGGCGACCAGCACGGTGCCGCCGTCGAGCCCGTCGCCGGGTGCGCGGAAAGCGGCGGAGACGCTCATCTCGCCGAGCCGGTCGAGCACGATGCCACGTTCGCGCGGCTGGCCGCACCACCAGGTCGCGATGTTCGGCAGGATCAGATCCTCGCCGAGGACATCCCGCGCGAGGCGCGGCATGAAGCCCATCAGCGCCCGCGCCTCGACCACGCCGGAGCCGAGCCCGTTGGCGACGACGACGTTCTCGGCCCGCACCGACTCGACCAGTCCGGGCACGCCGAGCGCCGAGGCGGCATTGAGTTCGAGAGGGTCGGCGAAGTCGCCGTCGATGCGCCGCCAGATGATGTCGGCGCGCTTGAAGCCGGCGATGGTGCGCACATGCACCAGCCCGTCGCGCATGACGAGATCGCCGCCCTCGACCAGCAGGAAGCCGAGATAGCGGGCTAGATAGGCCTGCTCGAAATAGCTTTCGTGCATCTGGCCCGGCGTCAGCAGGCAGATGCGCGGCTCGACCCGCCGGGCGCGCGAGACGAGCCCGGCGCGAAAGCCCTGGAAGAAGCCGGCGAGCCGCTCGACATTCATGGTCCGGAACAGGTCCGGGAAGGCGCGGCCGAGAGCGAGCCGGTTCTCCAGCGCATAGCCCGCGCCCGAGGGCGCCTGGGTGCGGTCGTTCAGCACCCACCAGCGCCCGTCCGGGCCGCGGCCGAGATCGGCGGCGTAGATCTGGAGCTGCCCGGCGCCGGCCGTGCCTTGCACGGGCCTGAGATAATCGGGGCTGCCGGTGATGGCTGCGGCCGGCAATGCGCCCTCTGCAACCAGCTTGCCGGGTCCGTAGATGTCGCCGAGCACGGCGTCGAGCAGCTGTGCACGCTGGGCGACGCCGGCAGCAATCGTCTTCCACTCCTGCCCGGTGAGGACGAGCGGGGCATGATTGAGCGGCCAGGAGCGCTCGCCGGCGAGGGGATCGCTCTCGTCGAGGTCGCCATGGACGCGATAGGAGACGCCGGTGTCGCGCACATGGCGATCTGCGAGGCCGAAGCGGCGCTGCAATTCGTCGTTCGAAAGCGCCGACCATTCCGCCAGGAACGGCTCCCAATGCGGTCGGATCGAGCCGTCAGGCGCCATCAATTCGTCATAAGCGCCAGGCAGCGGCCTGTAGCCCCCAAGCAGGGCATTGCGGCGCTCGTTGCGCGTCCGCGTCGAACTCGATCGGCGCTGCAAAGCCATCCTTGACCTCAAACCCCCGGCGGGCGGCGCAGGTCGAGGGTCATCGGGAACTCCGGATTGCGCTCTTCTGCGGGAATCGCCAGCGAGCCGGGACTATGGCCGATCGCTTCGAAGCGGGCCAGCCTCCTGGCCTCCGCCTCGTAGGAATTCACAGGCGGTGTCTCGTAATTGCGCCCGCCGGGATGGGCGACATGGTAGACGCAGCCGCCGAGCGAGCGACCCGCCCATGTGTCGACGATGTCGAAGGTCAGCGGCGCGTGCACGGGAATCGTCGGATGCAGGCCGGAGGCCGGCTGCCAGGCCTTGAAGCGCAGGCCCGCGATGCTGGTTCCGGCGCCGATCTCGGTCAGTGGCAACGCCCGGCCATTGCAGGTGATCACATGCCGGCCGGGCGTCAGCCCGCTCGCCTTGACCTGCAAGCGCTCGACCGAGGAATCGACATAGCGGACGGTGCCACCGATCGCGCCTTCTTCACCCATGACGTGCCAGGGCTCCAGCGCCTGGCGCAGTTCCAGCTCGACGCCGCCCTGGTTGATCCTGCCGAAGAAGGGGAAGCGGAACTCGTGCTGCGCCGAGAACCAGGCTGGATCGAAGCGGTAACCGGCGCGCTCCAGATCGGCGAGCACGTCGCGGAAATCCTGCCAGACGATCTCCGGCAGCATGAAGCGGTCATGCAGGCTGGTGCCCCAGCGCACGAGCTTGCCGGCCTGCGGCTCGCGCCAGAACCAGGCGATCAGCGCCCGGATCAGCAGTTGCTGCGCCAGCGACATCCGCGCGTCCGGAGGCATCTCGAAGGAGCGGAACTCGATCAGCCCGAGCCGTCCGGTCGGCCCATCCGGCGAATAGAGCTTGTCGATGCAGATCTCGGTGCGGTGGGTGTTGCCGGAGACGTCGATCAGGAGGTTGCGGTAGAGCCGGTCGACCAGCCAGAGCGGGATCGCCGGATCCTGCGGGCCGGGCGTCTGCGCCAGCGCGATCTCGAGCTCGTAGAGCTGGTCGTGCCGGGCCTCGTCGATGCGCGGCGCCTGGCTGGTCGGGCCAATGAACAGGCCGGAGAACAGGTAGGACAGCGACGGATGGCGCTGCCAGTAGAGCACGATGCTCTTGAGCAGGTCCGGCCGGCGCAGGAACGGGCTGTCGGCCGGCGTCACGCCGCCGAGCACGACATGGTTGCCGCCGCCGGTGCCGGTATGGCGGCCGTCGACCATGAACTTCTCGGCGCAGAGTCGTGATTGCCTGGCTTCCTCATAGACGCCGCGGGTGATCGAGACGGCCTGCGCCCAGTTCTTCGCCGGGTGGATGTTGACCTCGATCACGCCGGGATCGGGCGTGACCTTGATGACGTTGAGGCGCGGATCATGCGGCGGCGCATAACCCTCGATGTGGACAGGTTGGCCGGTGGCTTCGGCCGCTGCCTCGATGCTGGCGATCAGGTCGAGGTAATCCTCCAGCCGCTCGACCGGCGGCAGGAAGACGCAGAGCACGCCGTCGCGCACCTCGATGCTCAGCGCGGTGCGGACCGACTCGGCGCCAAGCTCCTGCTCGACGACGTCCTGGCGCGCGCTCTGCGGCTCGCCGCTTCCGGCGGGACGTGTCGGCTGGACCAGACCGGCGAAGGCAGGCGGCGGATCGGCGGCCCGCGGCGCGCCGGGCGAGCCGGCCGCCGCGGGCGGCAGCGGCCCGCGCGGCTCCAGCGGGTCTTGCGGGTGGATATGCGGATAGGCCTTTGCCGGGACATGTGGCAGCGATCCCAGCGGCAGCCGGAAGCCAACGGGTGAATCGCCTGGTACCAGGAAGAGCTTGCCGCGCCGGAGCTTCCATTTCTCCGAGCGCCAGCGCCGGTCGTCCGCCGCCGCCTGCCAGCGCTGCACCGGGATGACGTAGCCGCTCGGCTTGCCGAGCCCGCGGTCGAAGACGCGGACCATGCGGGCGCGCTCCTCCGGATCGGACAGCTTGGGGTCGAGCGGATCGACATTCTCCGGCAACTGGCCTTCCTTCACCAGCCAGTGGCCGGTGTCCTCATAGGCTGGCAGCACGTAATCGGGGCCAAGGCCGAGCCGCTCGGACAGCCCTGCAGCGAGTGTCTCGACCGCTGCCGAGGTTGGCACGACCTCATGCTCGCGATCGCTGCCGGTCTTCGCGCCGGGCTCACGAGCGATCAGCGCGGCGTTGCGCCAGATCGGCTCGCCATCCTCACGCCAGTAGAGGGCGAAGGCCCAGCGCGGCAGGCTCTCGCCCGGATACCATTTGCCCTGGCCGTAATGCAGCATGCCGCCCGGCGCGAAGCGTTCGCGCAGGCGCCGGATCAGCACGTCGGCGCGCTCGCGCTTGGTCGGCCCGACCGCCGCGGTGTTCCACTCCTCGCCGGTCTGGTCGTCGATGGAGACGAAGGTCGGCTCGCCGCCCATGGTCAGGCGGACGTCCTGCGCCTGCAGGTCGGCCTCGACCCGCTCCCCGAGCGCGTCGAGCTCGGTCCAGGAGGCGTCCGAGAAGGGCAGGGTGATGCGCGGCACTTCATGCACACGCGTCACGCTCATGTCGAAGGCGAACTGGGTTTCGGCATAGCTCGCCAGGCCACTGACCGGGGCGGCCGAGCGATAATGCGGCGTCGCTGCCAGCGGCAGGTGGCCCTCGCCGGTGAGCAGGCCCGAGGTCGGGTCGAGCCCGATCCAGCCGGCGCCGGGAATGTAGACCTCGGCCCAGGCGTGCAGGTCGGTGAAGTCCTTGTCGGTGCCGCGCGGTCCCTCCAGCGGATCGATGTCCGCCTTCATCTGGATCAGGTAGCCTGAGACGAAGCGGGCGGCGAGGCCGAGATGGCGCAGGATCTGGACCAGCAGCCAGGAGGTGTCGCGGCAGGAGCCGGAGCCGAGCTGGAGCGTCTGCTCCGGTTCCTGCACGCCGGGCTCCATCCGGATGCCATAGGCGATCAGGCGCTGGAGGCGGGCGTTGAGATCGACGACGAAGTTGACGGTGTTGGTCTTTTCGCGCGGGATCGTGGCGAGGAATGCCGCGAGCAGCGGCCCGGCCTCCTCCTTGACCAGATAGGGCGCGAGCTCGTCGCTCAATTCTTCGGGATAGGCGAAGGGGAATTCCTCGGCCTCGGCCGCGACGAAGAAGTCGAACGGGTTGATGATCGAGAGCTCGGTGACGAGGTCGACCTCGATGCGGAACTCGGTGACCGGCTCGGGGAAGACATAGCGCGCCAGCCAGTTGCCGTTCGGATCCTGCTGCCAGTTCACGAAATGCTCTGCCGGCGTGACCTTGAGCGAATAGCTCTTCACCGCCGAGCGGCAATGCGGCGCCGGCCTCAGGCGGATGATCTGCGGGCCGAGCGTGACCGGGCGGTCATAGCGATAATGGGTCAGGTGGTGCAGTGCGGCGATGATGGCCAAGAGCGCGGACCCTGCTGTGCCATGGACCGGCCGGACTGGCCGCTGTCATCACGATAGCGGCAGAAGAGAGAGGGGCAAGCCGGTTCTTGCGCAGAAATGCGACGCCAATTCAGGCTGTTGCGCAACAAGCGTGCAAGCGATGGCGGTTTGTACGGAAGCCGTTCGGCGCCGGCTGGACATCCGCCACGATCTGGCCACAGAGTGCGCCCCAACGGGCGCCCTGGGAGTGCCCGCAGACAGCACAATGGGGATTTCCATGCGTCATGTTGCAAAACTGATGGCGGCTTCCGCCTTCGCCGCTTTGCTGGCGAGCGCCGCCCAGGCCCAGACGCCCAAAGACACCATCGTCATGGCCAAGCAGATCGACGACATCATCTCGCTCGATCCGGCCGAGGCCTTCGAGTTCTCCGGCGTCGAGGTCGTCACCAATCTCTACGACAAGCTGATCAACGTCGATCTCAAGAACAACAACGCCCTGATCGGCGATCTCGCCCAGAGCTGGACCGTCAGCCCGGACCAGTTGACCTACACCTTCAAGCTCCGGCCGGGCGTCAAGTTCCACTCCGGCAATCCGCTCACAGCCGCCGACGTGGTCTATTCCTTCCAGCGCGCGGTGACGCTGAACAAGTCGCCGGGCTTCATCCTCACCCAGTTTGGCCTGAACAAGGATACCGTCCTCGACAAGGTCAAGGCGGTCGACGACAACACCGTCACGGTCACCGTCTCCAAGCCATTCGCGCCGAGCTTCTTCCTGAACTGCCTGACCTCGGGCGTCGCCTCGATCGTCGATTCCAAACTGGTCAAGGCGAACGAGAAGGATGGCGACTGGGGCAATGGCTGGTTGAAGCTCGCCTCGGCCGGTTCCGGCGCCTACAAGGTTCGCGCCTATCGCCCGAACGAGCAATATGCGCTCGACGCCAATGAGGGCTGGTACAAGGGTGCCCCGAAGACCAAGCGCATCATCGTCCGCCATGTCGCGGAGGCGGCCTCGCAGCGGTTGCTCGTCGAAAAGGGCGATGTCGACATCGCTCGCGAGCTCTCGCGTGACCAGCTCGTCGCCGTCAGCAACAATCCCAATCTGGAGTTCGTGCAGGGCGAGAAGGGCTATATTTTCTATCTCGGCCTCAATCAGAAGAACCAGTATCTCGCCAAGCCTGAAGTGCGCGAGGCCCTGAAATGGCTGGTCGACTATGAAGGGATCGAACGCAATATCGTCGAGCGGCGCTACAAGCAGCACGAGGCGTTCCTGCCCTCGGGCTTCCTCGGCGCGATCAGCGACAAGCCCTACAAATTCGATCTCGCCAAGGCTAAGGAACTGCTCGCCAAGGCTGGGCTGCCGAACGGCTTCTCGGTGACGATGGATGTGCGCTCGATCAATCCGTGGACGGATATCGCGCAGGCCTTGCAGGCGAGTTGGGCGCAAGCCGGCATCAAGCTCGAGATCATCCCCGGCGACGGCAAGCAGACCCTGACCAAATATCGCGCTCGCACCCACGACATCTATATCGGCGAATGGGGGCCTGACTATCTCGACCCGCACACCAATGCCGAGACCTTCGCCATCAACGAGAACAATGGTGAGGACGCCAAGTCGAAGACGCTGGCCTGGCGCAACACCTGGGACATCCCGGAGATGACCAAGGTCACCCAGGCCAATGTGCTGGAGAACGACACTGCCAAGCGCGCCGCCGTCTATGGCGATTTGCAGCGCGAGCACCAGAAGGTCTCGCCCTTCGTCATCATGTTCCAGAAAATTGAAGTCTCGACCCAACGCAAGAACGTCTCCAACTGGGTGATCGGACCGAGCTCCGACACCAATTTCTACGCCCCGATCACCAAGAACTGAGGCATCCGCCAGCGGAACCCGCCGTAGCCCTCGTAAGGCTGCGGCGGGTTCTTGCTTTACCGTCCCATGCGGGCGGGCGAGACCTCCAAGAACAAGAAAGGACGGAGCCGGCGATGGTTGCCATCAGCGCACCGACCCCACCCGCCCCGCCGCGCGCCAAGGGCCGCGCCGCCCGCTGGGCCAAGATCCTCGGCCGCGAGCTGACCACGGTCGCGATCACGATCTTCGGCCTGCTGCTGGTCACCTTCCTGATCGCGCGGGTCATGCCGATCGACCCCGTGCTCGCGGTGGTCGGCGATCGTGCTCCGGCCGATGTCTACGACAAGGCGCGCCTCGCGCTTGGCCTCGACAAGCCGTACTGGCAGCAATTCGCCACCTATATCGGCAAGGTCTTCACCGGCGATCTCGGCACCTCCGTGCTGACCGCGCAGAAGGTCACCGACGACATCAAGACGGTCTTCCCGGCGACACTGGAGCTGGCGACGCTCGGCACGCTGATCGGCGTCGCGCTCGGCGTCCCGCTCGGCATCCTCGCCGCCGTCAATCAGGGCCGCTGGATCGACCAGATCGCCCGCGTCATCGGCCTGATCGGCTATTCCATTCCGGTCTTCTGGCTCGGCCTGATGGGACTGCTGCTGTTCTACGCCAAGCTCGGCTGGGTCGCCGGGCCCGGCCGCCTCTCGGTCGCCTATCAGGACTTCGTCACGCCGGTGACTGGCCTCGTCATGCTCGACGCCGCCATGCAGGGCGAATGGGAGGCGGTGGTGGACGCCTTCTGGCACCTGATCCTGCCGGCCTCCGTGCTCGGCCTGCTCTCGGTCGCCTATATCAGCCGCATGACCCGCAGCTTCATGATCACCGAGCTGCAGCAGCAATATGTCGTGGCGGCGCGGGTGAAGGGGCTGTCCGAATGGCGCGTCGTCTGCGGCCACGCTCTGGGCAACGCCTTCGTGCCGCTCGTCACCGTGATCGCGCTCTCCTACATGCACCTGCTCGAAGGCTCGGTGCTGACCGAGACGATCTTCGCCTGGCCGGGCCTCGGCCGCTACATCACCCATGCGCTGCTCAATGCCGACATGAACGCCGTGCTCGGCGGCACGCTGGTGGTCGGCGCCGTCTTCATCGCGGTCAACCTGTTTTCCGACATCCTCGGCAGGCTGGCCGATCCGCGGGCGCGCTGAGAGGGATGGCCATGAGCGATCAGACCGCCACCTCACCCGTCACCTGGCACGCCTGGCTGACCACGACCTCGCCGGAATCGCGCCGGCAGGCCAAGCTCGGCCAGCTCTACCGGCAATGGCTCGCCTTCAGGAAGAACCCGGCCGCCGTGGCCGGCCTCGTCATCGTGCTGGCGCTGCTGCTGCTGGCCGCCTTCGCGCCGCTGATCGCGCCGCACGACCCGTTGGCGCAGGCCCTCGACCAGCGCCTGCTGGCGCCCTCCGCCAAGCATCTGTTCGGCACCGACGCGCTCGGCCGCGACATCTTCAGCCGCATCGTCTACGGCACCCGCGTCACGCTGGTGATCGTCATGCTCGTCGTGATTACAGTCGGGCCGCTCGGCCTCTTGATCGGCTGCGCCGCCGGCTATTTCGGCGGCTGGGTCGACACCGTGCTGATGCGCATCACCGACGTCTTCCTTGCCTTCCCACGCCTGGTGCTGGCGCTCGCCTTCGTCGCGGCGCTGGGGCCGGGGCTGGAGAACGCGGTCATCGCCATCGCCTTCACCGCCTGGCCTCCTTACGCCCGCGTCGCCCGCGCCGAGACGATGATCATCCGCAATGCCGACTACATCTCGGCGATGCGCCTGCAGGGCGCCAGCCAGATGCGGATCGTGCTGAAGCATGTCGTGCCGATGTGCGTGCCCTCGCTGATCGTGCGCACCACCTACGACATGGCCGGCATCATCATCATCGCCGCCGGCCTCGGCTTCCTCGGCCTCGGCGCCCAGCCGCCGATCCCGGAATGGGGCGCGATGATCTCGACCGGCCGCGAGCAGATCTTCGACCAGTGGTGGGTCGCGACCTTCCCCGGCATCGCCATCTGCGTCGTCGCGCTCGGCTTCAACCTGCTCGGCGACGGGCTGCGCGATGTGCTGGATGCGAGGTGAGCGGCAAGATGAACGCAACCTCTGAACAAGCCCTGCTGACGCTCGACGACCTGCGCGTCGACTTCCACACCCCGACGGGCATCGTCAACGCCGTGCGCGGCCTGTCGTTCACCCTTGGTCGCGAGAGGCTCGGCATCGTCGGCGAATCCGGCTCTGGCAAGTCGATGACTGGCCGGGCCATCCTCGACCTGATCCCGCATCCCGGCGTGGTCACGGCCAAGCGCATGGAGTTCCGCGGCAAGGACCTCACGACCATGGACAAGGCGAGCCGCCGCAAACTGCGCGGCCGCCACATCTCCATGGTGATGCAGGATCCGAAGTTCTCGCTGAACCCGGTCCAGACCGTCGGCGACCAGATCGCCGAGGCCTATCGCGTCCACCACAAGGCGAGTGCGCGCGAGGCCAAGGAGCGCAGCCTCTCGATGCTGGAGGCTGTTCAGATCCGCGAGCCCGGCCGCGTGTACGATCTCTATCCGCATGAGGTTTCGGGCGGCATGGGCCAGCGCGTGATGATCGCGATGATGCTGATCGCCGAGCCGGAAATCCTGATCGCGGACGAGCCGACCTCGGCGCTCGACGTCACCGTGCAATTGCAGGTGCTGAAGATCCTCGACGATCTCGTGACCAGCCGCGGCATGGGGCTGATCTTCATCAGCCACGACCTGCATCTGGTGAAGTCGTTCTGCGACCGCGTGATCGTCATGTATGGCGGCAAGGCGATGGAGACGCTGCCGGCCGGCGAGCTCGACCGGGCCCAGCATCCCTATACCCGCGGCCTGCTCGGCTGCCTGCCCGATCTCGACCATCCACGCGAGACGCTCGCCACCCTCAACCGCGACCCGGCATGGCTGGCATGAGCACGAACTCAGCGATAAACGTCGACAAGCTCAACGTCTCCTTCGGCGACTCGCATGTCGTGAAGGACCTCTCCTTTGCGGTCGAGCCGGGCGAGAGCTACGGCATCGTCGGTGAATCCGGCTCGGGCAAGTCGACCGTGCTGCGCGTCCTCGCCGGCCTCAACCGCGATTGGAGCGGCGAGGTCGACATCCTCGGCAAGCGCCAGCCCAAGGTCCGCGACAAGGCCTTCTACCGGGCCGTCCAGATGGTCTTCCAGGACCCTTACGGCTCGCTGCACCCGAAGAAGACCGTCGACGACACACTGGCCGAGCCGCTCGCCATACACGGCATCCGCGATGCCGAGGCCAAGATCAGCCGAGCCATGCAGGATGTCGGCCTGCCGACCTCCTTCCGCTTCCGCTATCCGCACCAGCTCTCCGGCGGCCAGCGCCAGCGCGTCGCCATCGCCCGCGCCCTCGTGCTGGAGCCGACGATCCTGCTGTTGGACGAGCCGACCTCGGCGCTCGACGTATCCATTCAGGCCGAGGTGCTGAACCTGCTGCAGGCGCTGCGCCATGAGCGCAAGCTGACCTATATCCTGGTCAGCCACGACCTCGCCGTCGTCGGCCATATGTGCGAGCGGCTGCTGGTCATGCAGTTCGGCCGCGGTGTCGAGGAGATGACGGCGCAAACGCTCGCCGCCCGCGCGCCGCAGACGGCCTACGCCCAGCAATTGCTGACGGCGAGTGAGGGTTTTCGGCGGGCGGGATAGGGCCCGTCATTGCGACGGACACTTGCGCTGCCCCCTCCCAACCCTCCCCCGTGCCGGGAGAGGGCTCCCGCGCCTCATTTCGCGGCGCCGATGCCGCGGCATGCGCCTCTCTCTCTCTCGGAACGGGGGAGAGAGGGAGAGGGGGCTTTCGTTACACTCGGCCCAAGAATGACGGCATAGCGGCCCTGCCACGCAAACCGTTTGGCAAGCTGCGCCCTTGGTCGCATTGTCGTCGCAGGAGTCGGCTCGACTGGGCCGATCAGGAGTATGCCGCCATGGACGCCATCGCTGAACGCCTGCTGAAGCCGGAGGCTGCGCCGGAGCGCACGCCGGTCCCGCCCTTCGATCTGGTGATCTTCGGCGCCGGTGGCGACCTTGCTTTGCGCAAGCTCTTCCCGGCGCTGGCCCAGCGCAATGAGGAGGGTGTGCTGCCGGAGGAGAGCCGGATCATCGGCATCGTCCGCAAGCAGGAGGATGTCGAGGGCATCCCCAACCAGATCGCCGACAAGCTCGCCGCCGCCGGCTTGTTGCAGGACCGCATCGCCGCCTTCCGCCGCCGCCTGACCATGGTGCTGCTCGATGCGGTGAAGCCCGAGACCTATGGCGCGCTGAAGGACGCGCTTGGCGATTCCCAGCGCGTGCGCTCCTTCTATCTCTCCACGCCACCGGACCTGTTCATCCCGATCTGCGAGAACCTCGCCAGCTCCGGCATCCTGACGCCGACCTCGCGCGTCATCCTGGAGAAGCCGCTCGGCCGCGATCTCGCCTCGGCGCGCGAGATCAACGACGCTGTCGCGCGCATCCTGCCGGAGAGCCGCACCTACCGGATCGACCATTATCTCGGCAAGGAGACGGTGCAGAACCTGCTCGTCCTGCGCTTCGCCAACACGCTGTTCGAGCGCTCCTGGTCGAGCCGCGACATCGACAATGTCCAGATCACCGTCGCGGAGACGGTCGGCCTGGAATCCCGCGCCGGCTATTACGACAAGGCCGGTCATCTGCGCGATATGGTGCAGAACCATGTATTGCAGCTGCTCTGCCTGTTCGCGATCGAGCCGCCGAACCAGCTCGAGGCCGATGCGGTCCGCGACGAGAAGGTCAGGGTGCTGAAGGCCCTGCGGCCGATCGTCGGCCCCGACGTACAGCGCCACACCGTGCGCGGCCAGTACGGGCCGGGCGTCATCGATGGCCAGCGAGTCAAGGGCTATGCCGAGGAACTCGGCCATGTCAGCGGTACCGAGACCTTCGTCGCGATCCGCTGCGAACTCGACACCTGGCGCTGGGCCGGCGTGCCGATCTATCTGCGCACCGGCAAGCGCATGGCGCAGCGCTATTCCGAGATCGCCGTCACCTTCAAGCCGGTGCCGCATTCGATCTTCGGCCGTGCGCCGGGCTGCGAGGAGCTCTACGCCAACCGCCTGGTCATCCGGCTCCAGCCCAATGACGGCGTCCAGCTCCAGTTGATGATGAAAGTGCCCGGTTCCGGCAAGCTCAAGGTCGTGCCGCGCCAGCTCGACCTGCGCTACGAGACGGCCTTCGACGTGCGCACGCCCGACGCCTATGAGCGCCTGCTCACCGATGTGATCCGCGGCGACCAGACCCTGTTCATGCGGCGCGACGAGGTCGAGCAGGCCTGGACCTGGGTCGATCCGATCCTGGCCGGCTGGCAGGAATACTATCCCCAGCCGCATCGCTACGCCGCCGGCTCCTGGGGCCCGTCGCAATCGATCGGCCTGATCGAGCGCGATGGCCGCTCCTGGGCCGATCCGGAGTTCAGCGAGTGAGCGCTGCCGGTCCGCTGATCCGCCACCGCTTCGAGACGCTGGCCGACGCCTCCGAGGCGTTGGCCGAAGCGGTCGCGGTTCGGTTGCGCACGCTTGTCGCGGCACAGGGCAGGGCGCTTCTCGCCGTACCCGGCGGTACTACGCCGGCGCGCTTCCTCGCGGCACTTGGCGCGCGTGACCTGCCTTGGGAGAGCATCACGCTGATGCCGACCGACGAGCGTTTCGTCGCGCCGGGCGATCCGGCGTCGAACGAGCGCATGATCCGGGCGGCCTTCGCGCCGCTGCGCGACGGGCGCACCCCCTTTGTCTCCTTCCACAATGCCGGCGACGATCTTTCCGCGGCTGCGGCGAGCCTCGACCGTGTCCTGAAGGGCCTGCCGCAACTCGATATCGTCGTCAGCGGCATGGGCGCGGACGGACATATCGCCTCGCTCTTTCCCGGCCAGACAGCGGCGCTGACTGCGCCGGCCTCCGTGCATGCGCTCGCCGCGACGCCGGCCGACCTGCCGCCGCGGCTCTCATTATCGCCGGCTCGGCTGCAGGGCGCCGGCCATGTCGCTCTGCTGATCTCGGGGCAGGAAAAAGACGAGGTGCTGGCCTCGGCGGTCGAATTGCCGGCGGCCTTCCCGGTCGGCCTGCTGCTCTCGCGCCCGCAGGGGCTCGACGTCTACTGGGCCAAGGCGTAAGCGAGGCGCGAAAGGAATTCTGCCGATGTCGATCGCTCCCGAAATCGCCCGCCTCAAGGCCTGCGCCGTCGTCCCCGTCGTCGTCATCGACGAGGCCGAGATCGCCGTGCCGCTCGCGGAAGCCCTGCTCGCCGGCGGCATCGACGTGATCGAGATCACCTTGCGCCGCCCGGCTGCGATGGCGGCGCTCGAAATCGTGGCGAAGAAGGTGCCGGGCATCCTGCCGGTTGCCGGCACGGTGGTGACGCCGGCACAGGCGGCCGAGGTCCATAATGCCGGCGCGCAGGCCGTGGTCAGCCCCGGCTTCACCGAGGCGGTCGACGAGGCCATGCGCAAGACCGGGCTGCCCTGGCTGCCCGGCGTCGCGACGGCATCCGAGTGCATGCGCGCGGTCACGGCGGGACGCCTGACCTGCAAGTTCTTCCCGGCCGAGCAGGCCGGCGGCGTTGCCGGCCTCAAGGCGCTCTCGGGCCCGTTCCCGCAGATGCAGTTCTGCCCGACCGGCGGTGTCTCGCTCGCCAATCTCGGCAATTACCTGGCGTTGCCGCAGGTGATCTGCGTCGGCGGCTCCTGGCTCGTGCCGGCCGATGCGGTGAAGAATCGCGACTGGGCGCAGGTGACGAAGCTCTCGCGGGAAGCGCGCGAGAAGGTCGCCGAGCTGCGCGGCTAGTCTTCGCTCCGCACTGCGCTCCAGGCCAGCTCCTGCGCATAGGTGCGGATGTCGGCGGGCCAGCCCGCCGCCTGCCGGAAGAAGCCGATCTCGTCATTGGCGAAGAGCGCGCGCGTCGCCTCCTCGAAGCCAGGCAGATTGCCGGCGAGCGCGTTCATGAAGCGATAGGCCGTCTCGCGGGCGATACGCCCTTGCGTCTCGCCGCGATCGCCGCGCCTGGCTTCGTCGATCAGGCGCCGCAAGGCTTGCGAGGCGCCGCCCGGCTGTGCCGACAGCCAGTCCCAATGCCGTGGCAGCAAGGTCACCTCGCGCGCGACCACGCCGAGCTTCGGCCGCCCGCGCCCGCGCGGCTCGTCCCCCAGCCTCGCTACGATCTCCGCTGGCGTGCCGCGCAGGTCGAGATCGATCACCCGCCCGCTCGCATCGTCGAAGGTCAGCAGCACCGCGTCGGGGCGCTCGGTCAGGCGTCGCTGCACGGCCAGCGCAACCTCGGCCAGGCGGCCGCGGGCGAGGATGGTGTTGCCGTCGAAGGCGGTGGAAAGGCGGTCGGCATCGGACATGGTCGGTTCCCACATGACGCGTTTAAATACCCGGATAAAAATACTTGAGTCAATATTGCCCGGGTGATATTTGCGGCAGCCTGACCGAAAGGAGGGCGCGATGCGTCACGAGGACAGGAAGGTCGCCGTCGCGGCCTATAAGGAGCGCAAGATCGTGGCCGGCATCTATCTGGTGCGCTGCCTTGCGACCGGTGAGCGCTGGGCGGGGCAAGCACCGGATCTCTCGACAATACAGAACCGCATCTGGTTCACACTACGCCATGGCAGCCATCGCGGGCGGAGCTTGCAGGCCGCCTGGAACGCGCATGGCGAGGCCGCCTTCGCCTTCGAGGAGGTCGAGCGGCTCGACGAGAAGGCGCTGGAAGCCGGCCGCGAGCGCGTCATAAAGGCGCGGCTGGCGCATTGGTGCGCGGAATTGGGGGCGGAGGCGGTGTGAGAACCACGCTGTCATGCTCGCCTTGTGGCGAGCATTCACGTCTTGAACGCTGCCCTGCCCAAAAGAAGACGTGCATGGTCGGGACAAGCCCGACCATGACGGGGAGGGCGTCAGGCCGCCAGACGCTCCACCACCAGATCCGCGATCGCGAGCGAACTCGTCAGCCCGGGGCTCTCGATGCCGAGCAGGTTGACCAGCCCGGGCACGCCATGAACCGCCGGCCCGTCGATGCGGAAATCCGGCATCGGTTCGCTCGGCCCATGCAGCTTCGGCCGGATGCCGGCATAGTCGGCGACGAGCGCGTTGTCCGGCAAGGCAGGCCAATAGGTCCGGATCGCCGCGTAGAATTTCTCGGCGCGGGCAGGGTTGACGATCAGGTCCTGGTCGTCTCCGACCCATTCGACATCGGGGCCGAACTTGACGCGGCCGGCCATGTCGATGGTGGCGTGGATGCCGAGGCCCGCCGCTTCCGGCACGGGGTAGACCAGATGCGAGAACGGCTGCTTGCCCAGCAGCGAGAAGTAGTTGCCCTTGGCGAAGGACTGCTTCGGCACATGCGTGGCCGGGAAGCCGTCGAGCTTGCCGAGCAGGCGCGGCGCACCATGGCCGGCCGAGTTCACCACGGTATTTGCGGTATAGGTCGCCGGGTCCTCGCCGCCGAAATCGACGCTGAAGCCATCGGCCTCGCGCCGCCAGGCCAGGATCGGCGTGTTCAGGGCAAGCGAGCCGCCGGCAGCCTCGCATTCACCGAGTAGCGACAGCATCAGCGCATGGCTGTCGACAACGCCGGTCTCGGGCGAGAGCAGGGCGACCTCGCAGGTTACCTCCGGCTCCAGGGCCTTCGCCTGCGCGCCGTCGAGCCAGCGCAGCGAGGTGACGCCGGAGGCCTCGGCGCGCGCTGCGATCGTCTCCAGCGCCGGGCGCTGGCCGGCATGAGTTCCGACGATCAGCTTGCCGCAGGCCTTATGCGGCAGGCCGCGTTCGCCGAGATAGGCGTAGAGGAGCTTGCGCCCCTCGACGCAGACCCGGGCCTTCAGCGAGCCCGGCGGATAATAGATGCCGGCATGGATGACCTCGCTGTTGCGCGCCGAGGTCTGCGTGCCGATCCCGTCAGCGGCCTCCGCGATCACGACCTCGCGGCCGGCGAGCGCAAGCGTGCGCGCCGTCGCAAGGCCGACGACGCCGGCCCCGATCACCAGGCAATCGATGTCGCTCATGCTGCGCGCTGCGGCATCGCCATCTCGACCAGGCTCGTCCAGTAGGTCATGCCGACGGGAATCGCCTTGTCGTTGAACTCATAGGCGGGGTGGTGCAGCCCGGCGGACTCGCCATTGCCCATGAAGATATAGGCGCCGGGCCGCTCCTCCAGCATGAAGGAGAAGTCCTCCGAGCCCATGGTCGGCGGCACCGTCGTGTCGATCGCCTCCTTGCCGAAGACGCTCTTCGTCGCGCTGGTGACGAAGTCGGTCTGGCCGGCATGGTTGAAGGTGACGGGATAACCGCGCTCGTACTCGATCTCGAAGGTCAGGCCGAAGGCCTGGCAGGTGCCGGTGACGATCTCGCGGAAGCGCTTCTCGGCAAGGTCGCGCATCTCCGGCGAGAGCGAGCGCACCGTGCCCTTGATCACCGCATGCTGCGGGATGACGTTGAAGGCCTCGCCGGCCTGCAGCGCCGTCACCGAGACGACGACGGAATCGAGCGGATCGGCATTGCGCGAGGCGATGGTCTGCAGGGAGGTGACGATCTGGCAGGCCGAGACCAGCGGGTCGATCGTCTCGTTCGGCTTGGCGGCGTGGCCGCCGCGGCCCTCGAGCTTGACCAGGAAACGGTCGGCAGCGGCCATCATCGGCCCCTTGCGGATGGCGAACTGGCCGATCGGCAGGCCGGGCATGTTGTGCAGGCCGTATACCTCCTGCACGCCGAAACGCTCCATCAGCCCGTCCTTGCACATCTCGCGGCCGCCGCCGCCGCCTTCCTCTGCCGGCTGGAAGATCACGATCGCGGTGCCGTCGAAATCGCGGGTCTGCGCCAGGTACTTGGCGGCGCCGAGCAGCATGGCGGTGTGCCCGTCATGGCCGCAGGCGTGCATCTTGCCGGCCACGGTCGAGCGATGCTCGAGATTGGTCTCCTCATGGATCGGCAGCGCGTCCATGTCGGCACGCAGGCCGATGACCTTGCCGGAATCCTGGCCCTTGCCCTTGATCACGCCGACGACGCCGGTGCGCCCGATCCCGGTGACGACCTCGTCGACGCCCCATTCCTTCAGCTTGTCGGCGACGATGCCGGCGGTGCGCTGCACGTCGAAGAGCAGCTCGGGATGGCGGTGGAAGTCGCGGCGGATCGCGCTGATCTCGGGTTCGATCGCGGCGATGAGATCGGATTTGGGCATGGTGTCCTCGACGGGTGGCGGCTCTGCACGAAGGAGTTGGCAGAAAACGGGTTGCCAGAGGCGCAAGCTAGCCCGGAGCGATGCATCCTGTCCAAGCCGATTGCGGCATGAGGGGTGGGAGGTTGGCGAATGCGTCGTGGCCGGCTGTCCACATCGCGGTGAAAGGGTTAAGAGCGGCGGAGCCGAAGCCTGCCGCTTCGGATGATTCCGAGCTTGCGAGTGCTGCGATGTCCGAGGCGAACACGATCCGCGACGTGACGATCCCGGAGCTGCCGAACCATTACCGTGGCAAGGTCCGCGAGAATTACGACCTGCCGGACGGGCGCCGGATCATCATCGCCACCGACAGGCTCAGTGCCTTCGACCGCGCCATCGCCTGCATCCCGTACAAGGGGCAGGTGCTGACGCAGACGGCGCGCTTCTGCTTCGAGCAGACCGCGGACATCTGCCCCAACCATGTCCTCGACTATCCCGATCCCAACGTCGTGGTCGGGCAGCGGCTCGACATCCTCCCCGTGGAGATCGTGGTGCGCGGCTATCTCGCCGGCACCACCGGCACCTCGATCCTGACCATGTACAAGCAGGGCCAGCGGGACATGTACGGCGCCCGCTTTCCGGACGGCCTGCGCGACAACGAGGCGCTGCCGCAGGCGATCATCACGCCGACCAGCAAGGCCTTCGACGGCGGTCATGACGAGCCGCTCTCGCCGGCGCAGATCCTGGAGCAGGGCCTGCTGACCAAGGCGCAGTGGGAGACGCTGTCGGGCTATGCGCTGAAGCTGTTCGCCCGCGGCCAGAAGATTGCGGCCGAGCGCGGCCTCATCCTCGCCGACACCAAATACGAGTTCGGCACCGATCCCGAGGGCAGGATCATCCTTGCCGACGAGATCCATACCCCTGATTCCAGCCGCTACTGGTTCGCCGGCAGCTATCCCGAGCGCTTCGCAAAGGGGGAGAAGCCCGAGAGCTTCGACAAGGACTTCGTGCGCAACTGGGTCGCGGCCCGCTGCGACCCCTATAACGAGCCGATCCCCGCGATCCCGGACGAGCTGATCGAGCAGACCTCGCAGGTCTATATCAGGGCCTTCGAGACGATCACCGGCAGGGCGTTCGAACGGCCGGCGGCCGATGTGTCGCCGCTGGAGCGGATCAGGCGGAATCTGGCGCGCTATTTCTGAGGCGGGTTCCGGCTCGACTGCCCTGAGCCGGCGCCACGGAACAGCCGCAGTGCGCGCGCGTTAATGGTTGACCGCCCTTGCTGCCGAGGAGGCCGCCATGCGCCGCCTGATCGTTCTTGCCGCTTCGCTCGTTCCCCTGCTCGCCTTCTCAGTCAACGACGTCTCGGCGCAGGCCTTGAGCGGCGGTGCCTTTCCAGGCGGCGGCCCCCGCGTGGGGGGCGCCCTCAGCGGCGGAGGCCGGGCCTTGTCCGGCGGCGGCTTCGGCGGCGGCCATCGTCCCAGTCTGGGAGGCGCAGGTTATGGCTATCGCGGAGGTTACTCCCGCGGCGGCGGAGGCTGGGGCTATCGCCCTAACCGCTGGTATGGCGGCGGCTATTACGGGCGGCGGGGCTATTATGGCGGCGGCTGGGGATGGGGCGCCGGGGGCCTAGCGGCGGGCGCCATTCTCGGCAGCGCTGCAGCCTATCCCTATTACTATGGCGCGCCCTATTACGACGAGCCGGCCTACTATTATTACCGCCGGCCCTATTACGCCGCTCCGGTGTCGTCAGGCATTGGCGACTATTGCCGTACGCCGGTCCGCACCTGCCAGTTGATCAACCCGGCTGATCTTGGTGCGAGCTGCTCGTGCCGGGTCGCGGGCGGACGGGCTCGCGGCAGTGTCGTGCCCTAGGACCTGCACGCGAAACGGGCGCGCGCCGATGGCTGGCGCGCTGTTCGCTTGCCTCAGACCCCGAACTCCTGGCGCCAGCGCTCGATGTCTTCGAGCGCGACGTTCGAGCCGCACAGCACCAGCGCGACACGCTCGCCCGGCTTGAACTGGTCCTTGCGCGTCAGCGCGGCCGCGATCGTGCAGGACGCCGCCGGCTCGAGCAGGACGCGTCCGTTCTGCAGCACCCAGACCAGCTCTCGCACCGCCTCGGCGTCGGGCACCACCACGATCTCCTCGAGGAACTGGCGCGCCGCCGCCATCGTCCGTTCGGTCGCGAAGGGCGCGCCGAGCGTGCGCGCGATCGAGGTCGGGCGGATCGGGATCGGCTTTCCGGCTTCGAGCGCCTGCGTCATCGTCGTCGCGCCTTCGGTCTCGACGCCGTGGATGCGCACGGCCGGATCGAGCCCCTTCAGCGCTGCGCCGACGCCAGCCGAGAAGCCGCCGCCACCGATCGAGATGAAGACATGGTCGATCCGCCCGCCGGCATCGGCCGCGAGTTCGAGGCCGACCGTGCCATGGCCGGCGATGATCGCCGGGTCGTCATAGGAATGGACATGGGTCATGCCCTTGCCCTCGTATTCCTCTGCCTTGGAGAAGGCGGCGAGGGCATCCTCGCAGAGCTCGACCTCGCCGCCGGCTTCCTGCGTCAGGCGGATGTTGAGCGGGGCGACGTTCTTCGGCATCAGCACCAGCGCCCTGATGCCGAGCATGCTGGCGACCAGCGAGACGGCGATGGCGTGGTTGCCGCCGGAGACGGTGACGACGCCGCGCGCCCTCTCGGCCTCCGACAGGCCGAGCAGCTTGTTGTAGCAGCCGCGCACCTTGAACGAGCCGGCGAGTTGCAGGCTTTCGACCTTGACCACGGTCTCGACGCCGAGCCGGGCCGAGAGGCCGGCGCTCATGAAGGTCGGCGTGCGCCGGACCTTGCCGGCGATGCGGGTGGCGGCGGCCTGGATGTCGGCGAGGGTGACGTCGAAGGACATGGCGGACTCACGGGGACAATCGGTTGGCCGGCACAACAGCGCGTCGGGTGCAGCCCGGTCAAGCGCCGAGAAGCGATTGACGACAGGCAATGCCAGCGTAGCCTGCGGCACGGTTCGTGCCTGTCGGCCAGTTCATTGGAGATTTCTACCCGTGCGTTATTCCCCCAAGGAAATGCTGGCCAAGCTGGTGTCGTTCAACACCGAGTCCTGGCGCAGCAATCTCGATCTGATCCATTTCTGCCGCGACTATCTCGCCGCCCATGGTGTCGCGAGCACGATCGTGCCGAGCCCGGACGGGGAGAAGGCCAATCTCTATGCCACCGTCGGCCCGCAGGTCGCAGGCGGCGTCGTCCTCTCCGGCCATACCGACGTCGTGCCGGTCGAGGGCCAGGACTGGAGCTCCGACCCGTGGACGCTGACCGAGCGCGACGGCAAGCTCTATGGCCGTGGCTCCTGCGACATGAAGGGCTTCGACGCGATCGCGCTGGCGCTGGTGCCGGAGATGCTGGAGGCGGGCCTGAAGCGGCCCTTCCACATCGCGCTCTCCTATGACGAGGAGGTCGGCTGCATCGGCGCCGCGATCATGATCGACGCCATGGCCGAGGCCGGCTTGAAGCCCTCGGCGGTGATCGTCGGCGAGCCCTCGATGATGCAGGTCGTCACCGGCCACAAGGGCGGCACGCGCATGAAGACGACGGTGCGCGGCCACGCCGTGCATTCGAGCCGCGTCGATATCGGCGTCCCCGCCGTGATGGTCGCCGGCAAGCTGATCGCCTGGCACGACGACGTCATGCAGGAAAACAAGGCGAGGGTGCAGCCCGGCATTCCCTTCGAGCCGCCCTATTCGACGCTGCATGTCGGCGTCGTCGCTGGCGGCACTGCGGTCAACATCACCGCCGAACATGCCAGCTTCAGCCATGAGGTCCGCGTCATGCCGGGCGACAATACCGACTATGTCGCGCGCTACCGGGCGAAGATCGCCGAGCTGGAGGTGCCGATGAAGACGATCGCGCCTGAAACCGGCATCACCATGGAGATCACCTCCCAGACCCCGCCGCTCGCGCCGGAGAAGGAAGGCATGGCCGAGACGCTGGCGCGCCGAATCACCGGCGATAACGCCAGCCATGTCGTCGCCTACGGTACCGAGGGTGGCCTGTTCCAGGCGGCCGGCTGGTCGACGGTGGTCTGCGGACCCGGCGATATCGCCCAGGCGCACCAGCCGGACGAGTTCCTCACGGTGGCCCAGCTCGACGCCGGCACTGCCTTCGTCCGTGCGCTGATCACGGAGCTGGCCCGCTGAGCGTGCAGGGCGAGGATGCTTCATTGCGGGCTTTCATCTCGCCCTTCGCAGCTTCGTGCGTTGCATTAGTTGGATTCGCAACAAAGTTCGATCTGGAACGAAGTCGATCGACCGCACTGGACGCGGGCTTCGAACCGTCATTAATCTGCCGCCTTCGTCGGTCTGCCGCCAAAATAGGCGCGCGGCCGGCACCGCTCCTGGGGAGGAGTGGTTTCTAACCAACGGGAGCAGTCTCACATGTCGTTCAAGACCCATTGCCTGGCAGCCGTTGCCGCCCTGGCCTTGATGTGCGGGGCTGTGCAAGCCCAGACCTTGCGCTACGCCAACCAGGGCGAGCTGAAGTCGCTCGACCCCTATACCGTCAACGAGACCACAACCAACGCCCATCTCGGCCACCCCTATGAGGGCCTGACGGCACGCGGCAAGGATCTCAAGATCGAGCCGGCCCTCGCCGAGAAGTGGGAGATTTCCGCCGACGGCCTGAAATGGCGCTTCTTCCTGCGCAAGGGCGTCAAGTTCCATGACGGCTCGGATTTCACCGCCGATGACGTGATCTTCTCGGCCGATCGCGTCCGCGCCCAGGGCTCGAACTTCACCACCCGCATCCCGACCAGCGCCAAGTTCGTCAAGGTCGACGACTTTACGGTCGACGTGATCCTCACCACGCCGAACCCGATCCTGAACGCGCAGTGGGACACCTGGTACATCATGTCGAAGAAGTGGGCGGAGGCGAACAACGCCGTCGCCCCGACGCCTGCGGCCGCGACCACGCCGAGCCATGCCTCGCTCAACGCCAATGGTACCGGCCCCTACAAGATCGAGAGCCATCAGCCGGGCGTGAAGACCGTCTTCAAGCTCAACGAGAACTACTGGAAGAAGATCGACGGCAACATCAAGGAGATCATCTTCACCCCGATCTCCTCGGACGCGACCCGCGTCGCCGCGCTGCTCTCCGGCGAGGTCGACGTGATCGAGCCGGTTCCGATCCAGGACATCCAGCGTGTCAACGCTTCCGGCAATGCCCAGGTCCTGACCGGGCCCGAGCTGCGCACCATCTTCCTCGGCTTCGACCAGACCCGCGACGAGCTGCTGGAATCCAGCGTCAAGGGCAAGAACCCCTTCAAGGACGTAAGGGTCCGCCAGGCCTTCTACCAGGCGATCGACATCGAGACGATCAAGAGCCGCGTCATGCGTGGGCTCTCGACGCCCTCGCCGCTGATGATCGCGCCTGAGCTGTTCTCGACCGCCGGCTTCACCCGCGCCAAGTTCGACACCGAGGCCGCCAAGAAGCTGCTCGCCGAGGCCGGCTATCCGAACGGCTTCGAGCTCGGCATGGACTGCCCGAACGATCGCTACGTCAATGACGGCCAGATCTGCCAGGCCGTGGTCGGCATGCTCGCCCGCATCGGCGTCAAGGTGAACCTCAACGCCCAGCCCAAGGCGCAGTATTTCGCCAAGGTGCTGAAGCCGGGCGGCTACAAGACCTCGTTCTATCTGCTCGGCTGGACCCCCGGCACCTTCGACAGCCACAATGTCCTCTATGACATTCTCGGCTGCCGTGACGTCGCCGGCTCCTCGCGCGGCGAGTCGAACCTCGGCAACTACTGTAACAAGAAGGTCGACGAACTGACCGACAAGATCCTGGTCGAGTCCGATACCGCCAAGCGCAACGCCATGATCGGCGAGGCCTACAAGATCACCGTCGACGAGTTCTCCTACATTCCGCTGCATCAGCAGGCTTTGGCCTGGGGTGTGTCGAAGAAGGTGAAGCTCGCCCAGCGCGCCGACAATTCGGTGCTGCTCTACTACGCCACCAAGGAGCAGTGAGGGCCCGCGCGCGCCGAGCATCGCTCGGCGCGTAGCCTCTCCAGCTTCGCAGGACAGCGCCGTCGTTCCGGACAAGCCGTGTCAGCGGCGCGGCTCCGGAGTCCATCGTAAGGCTCCGCGCTCTACGAGGGATTCCGGCATTCCGCTTCGTTCCGGCTGGAATGACGGAGCTGGCGAAGCCCTACTTGAAAGGCGACCATGCTCGCATTTGTTCTGCGTCGGCTGTTCCAATCGCTGATCGTGATGCTCGCGGTCGCGCTCATCGCCTTCACCATGTTCCGCTTCGTCGGCGACCCCGTTAACCAGATGGTCGGCGTCGACACGCCGCAGGAGCAGGTCGCACAGTTGCGCCAGACGCTCGGCCTCGACGAGCCGGTGGTCGTCCAGTTCGCACGCTACATCTACAATGCCGCGCGGCTCGAATTCGGCGTTTCCTACCAGTTCCGCCTCCCGGTGATCTCGCTGCTCGGCGAGCGGGCCCCGGCGACGCTGGAGCTTGCCTTCATGTCGGCGCTGTTCTCGCTGCTGGTCGGCATACCCATGGGCGTCTACACGGCGCTGCGCCGCGACAGCTGGCTGGCGAAGATCTTCCAGACGGTCTCGCTGGTCGGGATCAGCCTGCCGACCTTCCTGATCGGCATCCTCCTCATTTACCTGTTCTCGGTCACGCTCGGCTGGCTGCCTTCCTTCGGGCGCGGCGAGGTCGTCAAGCTCGGCAACTGGTGGACCACCGGCCTGTTGACCGCTTCGGGCTGGAAGGCGCTGATACTACCTTCGATCACGCTCGGCCTGTTCCAGATGACGCTGATCATGCGCCTCGTCCGGGCCGAGATGCTCGAGGTGCTGCGCACCGACTACATCAAGTTCGCCCGGGCTCGCGGCCTCAAGACCCGCGCCATTCATTTCGGCCATGCGCTGAAGAACACGCTGGTGCCTGTGATCACCATCGCCGGCCTGCAGCTCGGCTCGATCATCGCCTTCGCCATCATCACCGAGACGGTGTTCCAGTGGCCGGGCATGGGCCTACTCTTCCTCAAGGCGGTGCAGCAGGTCGATATCCCGATCATGGCCGCCTACCTCATGTTGATCTCCTTCCTGTTCGTCAGCATCAACCTGATCGTCGACCTGCTCTACGCATTGGTCGATCCGCGCCTGCGCGCGACGATCGGGGCGCATTGAGGCCGGTCATGAGCGCGCAACCCGCTTCCACTCCGAAACAGCCGCCCTCGCTCTGGGCCCGCATCCTCGACAGCGACATCCTGGCGAGCTTTCTGCGCTCCAAGGTGACGATGGTCGCCGCCGTGATCGTGCTGGTGCTGTTCATCGGCGCTTTCTTCTCGCCCTGGATCGCGCCGACCAATCCTTTCGACCCGGCGACCGTCTTCCTTTCCGACGCCAACATCCCGCCGACCTGGCAGCAGGGCGGCGATCCCAAGTTCATTCTCGGCACCGACGACCAGGGCCGCGATCTCTATTCGGCGATCCTCTACGGCCTTCGCGTCTCGCTGATCGTCGGCCTGCTCGGCGTCGCATTGGCGGCGACGATCGGCATCACGCTCGGCCTGCTCGCCGGCTATCTCGGCGGCCGCGTCGACTCGCTGATCATGCGCATCGCCGACGTGCAGTTGACCTTCCCGGCGATCCTGATCGCCCTGCTGATCGACGGCGTCGTGCGCGGCATCTTCAAGCACGCCAACCGCGAGGACACGGCGCTCTACGTGCTGGTGATCTCCATCGGATTGAGCTTCTGGGTGCAGTACGCCCGCACCATCCGCGGCTCGACCCTGGTCGAGCGCAACAAGGACTATGTCCAGGCCGCCCGCCTCGTCGGCCTGCCGGCGCCCCTCATCATGCTGCGCCATGTGCTGCCGAACGTGATCGGCCCGGTGCTGGTCATCCTGACCATCAACCTCGCGCTTGCCGTCATCACCGAGGCGACGCTCTCCTTCCTCGGCGTCGGCCTGCCGCCGACGCAGCCTTCGCTGGGCACGCTGATCTCGATCGGCAACCGCTATCTGTTCTCCGGCGACTGGTGGATCGTCACCTTCCCGGGCGTGACGCTCGCCGTGCTGGTGCTGGCGGTGAACCTGCTCGGCGACTGGCTGCGCGACGCCCTGAACCCGCGGTTGAGGTGAGCCGATGAGCGAGACCGTCCTCTCCGTCCAGGACCTCACCGTCGAGTTCGTCACCCGCCGCGGCACGCTGCGGGCGCTCGACAAGATCTCCTTCGACATCGCTCGCGGCGAGGTGCTCGGCGTGGTCGGCGAATCCGGTGCCGGCAAGTCCGTCACCGGCTCGGCCATCATCGGCCTGATCGACCCGCCCGGCCGCATCGCCGACGGCAAGGTCGTGCTCTCCGGCGAGCGCGTCGATCATCTCCCGGCCGAGCAGATGCGCCGCGTCCGCGGCAAGCGCATCGGCATGATCTTCCAGGACCCGCTGACCAGCCTGAACCCGCTCTACCGGGTCGGCGAGCAGTTGATCGAGACGATCCAGACCCATACCGATCTCAACGCAGCCGATGCCCGCAAGCGCGCCATCGCCCTGCTCGACGAGGTCGGCATCCCCGCGCCGGAGCGGCGCATCGATGGCTACCCGCACGAATTCTCCGGCGGCATGCGCCAGCGCGTCGTCATCGCGCTCGCGCTCTGCGCCGAGCCCGAATTCATCATCGCCGACGAGCCGACGACCGCCCTGGATGTCTCTGTGCAGGCGCAGATCATCGGCCTGATCAAGCGGCTCTGCAAGGAACGCGGGACGTCGGTGATGCTGGTCACCCACGACATGGGCGTGATCGCCGAGACGGCCGACCGGGTCGCGGTGATGTATGCCGGCCGCGTCGCCGAGATCGGCCCGGTGCGCGAGGTGATCAAGCAGCCGCTCCACCCCTATACGCAAGGGTTGATGGGCGCGATTCCCTCGATCGAGGGCGATGCCGAAAGACTCGTGCAGATCCCGGGCGCCATGCCGCGGCTCTCCAATATCCCCAGGGGCTGCGCCTTCAACCCGCGCTGCTCCAAGGTGTTCGACCGCTGCCGGATCGACCGGCCGGAGCTCATCGATGTCGGCGGCCACCAGGTCGCCTGCCACCTCTACGACAAGGCCAAGGCGCCGGCCGGCAAGACGGAGATCGCGGCGTGAGCGACAAAGCCTTCGTCCAGGTCCGTGACCTCAAGCGCGTCTTCGACGTCTCCAAGCCCTGGCTCAACCGGGTGCTAGAGCGCCAGGACAAGCAGTTCCTCAAGGCCGTCGACGGCGTTTCCTTCGACATCCGCAAGGGCGAGACCTTCGCACTCGTCGGCGAGTCCGGCTCGGGCAAGTCGACCGTGGCACGCATGGTCGTCGGCCTGTTGAACCCGTCGGGCGGCACCGTTTCGATCGACGGTGTCTCGATGTTCGACGCCAGGGCGGCCCAGGAGCGCCAGCGTCTGCGCCGCCGCATGCAGATGATCTTCCAGGATCCTTACGCCTCGCTCAATCCGCGCTGGCGTGTCGGGCGGATCATCGCCGAGCCGATCCGGGCTTTCGACCTCATCCAGGGTGATGCGGCGATCGAGGCGCGCGTCGGCGAACTGCTCTCGCTGGTCGGCCTGCACCCGGACGACGGCAAGAAGTTCCCGCACGAATTCTCTGGCGGCCAGCGTCAGCGCATCGCGATCGCCCGCGCACTCGCCTCCAATGCCGAGTTCATCGTCTGCGACGAGCCGACTTCAGCGCTCGACGTCTCCGTGCAGGCGCAGATCCTCAACCTGATGCGCGACCTGCAGCAGAAGTTCGGGCTGACCTATCTCTTCATCAGCCACAATCTCGCGGTCGTCCGGCACATGGCGACGCGGATCGGCGTGATGTATCTCGGCCGCCTCGTCGAGGTCTCCGACGGCAAGCAGCTCTTTGCCGCCCCGCGCCATCCCTATACCAGGATGCTGCTCGAGGCGGTGCCGGACCTCGCCATGATCGGGAAGCCGCGCGAGGGCGTGAAAGGCGAGATCCCGAACCCGATTAACCCGCCTTCTGGCTGCACCTTCCATCCGCGCTGCCCGCTGGTCTTCGATCGTTGCCGCGTCGAGAACCCGCCGGCGATCGACGGCGTCGCTTGCCATGCGGTGAATGCGAGCCGCGAGGCGGCGTAGCTATCCGTCATTCTCGGGCGGAGCGAAGCGCCGACCCGAGAATCTCGTGACGAGCGCGCTGAATGACGTCTCATCTGCCTGAGATGCTCGGGTCAAGCCCGAGCATGACACGCGATTTTGCTTATTCCGCAGCCGGAGCGTTCGGCGCCTTCGGCCGCCGGCCGAGTGGCGCCACCGGCCGCTCGGTGCGGTACTGGCCGCGCGCGATTGCGGTGAACAGCAGCGCTACGGCGGTCAGTGTCATCAGCCACCAGGTCTGGAACGAGGCGAAGCCGAGCGCCGCCAGCGCGAAGGCGGTGACGTAGGCCGCGACGCCGCCAGCGGCGAGCGCGCCCGGCATCCGGCCGGCGGCGCCGACCGCGAAGTAGAGGCAGAGCGCCGCCGTCGCCGCGCCGACCAGGCCGAGCTCATACCAGGTCTCGAACAGGATCGTGGTTGGCACCTCCAGCGGAAGCGCCCCGGTGGTACGCCCGCGCAGCACGGTGTCGAGCCCATGGCCGGTGATCAGCTGCAGAGGTCGGCTGGAGATGATGTCGGCCCAGATGTCGAGGCCGGTGCCGACCGTACTGAACACTGCCGGCGAGAGCCGGAAGAACGGCAGTAGCAGGAAGGGCAGCAGCGGGGCGAGCAGCATCAGCCCGGCCATGATCCCGCCCATCAGCCGCGCGCCGACGATGCGGTTGGCGCTGACGGCGCCGAAGGCGATCGCGCCGCACAGCATCGCCATCGCCTCGCCGTCTTCGATGCGCGAGAGCGCAAGCAGCCCGACGACCAGCGCCAGTCCCAGCGCCGTCAGCCCGCGCTCGCGCGACAGGAGCCAGGCGAGCGCCGGCCAGGACATGATCAGCACGACGCTGATGCCGCGCTCGACGCTGCCGGCGGCGTCGGCGGCGCGCGAGTCGACCGGGCCGAGCGCCTCGGTCAGGAGCAATCCGAGCGCGAAGATCGCAGCGGCGCCGGCGCCGAGCGCGGCGAGGTTGAGATTCGAGGCGCGCATGCGCTCGGGCAGCGCCGCCGCGCCGGCGAAGCCCAATGCCACGGCAAGGAACAGATTGGCCGCTTTTTCGGTGGCCGAGCCGGTATAGGGGCTCCAGATCAGCGAGAGCACCGCCCAGCCGACCAGCGCCCACAGCGTCAAGCCGGCACGGCTGAAGATCGAAGCCCGGATATTGCCGGCGAACCAGCGCGGCGCCTCGATCAACGCAGCGATCGACAGGAGGATCACCCCGATCGGCACCAGTACGACGGCGGCGCGGCGCGAGACCAGCGAGGCCAGTGGCAGGGCGAGCGCCAGCGTCGCAAAGCCGATGCGGCGCAGCAGCAGCGCGGCGTCGGTTGCAGGGTCGAGGGGCGTCTGGGCGTTGGGGCGGATCATGGGCAAGCGGGCACTCGGCGAGCCGCGCCCGGCCAGGATGCCGGGAACAGCCCACCCCACCCTAGCGTCCGTTGCCGGCTTCGACTGTAGGTGCGCTGCAACACTGGCGAAGCATCTCATGCAGATTGGAACACTGAGAGGCTGCTAGTGACCTTGGACATGACTTGGGTGAGGTCAAACCGTCCGAATGCCAGGAGCGTCGCGCAGCCGATACCGCTGGTATCGGCAAGCGATGCGACGCTGCAGTCGGCCGGTTTCACCTCACCGCGCAGCGGCGTGGCGCTTTTGCCCGATTGCGGCGTCGCTCGTCACGGCCAAGCCGGAAGGCTTGGCCGAACCAAGCTCCTGGCACTCGGACAAAATCGCCTACGCCCAAGCCATGTCCAAGGTCACTAGCTGCCTCTGAAAGTTCACTGGCCGTGAACGCCGTTCCGTGGGATGAAGGCAGACGATGACTGCTCCGCTCGCCGCGATCGTCTATTCCTCGGGCTTCCCCATCGACGAACTGATGGCGGAGGTCGCCGACACGCTGAAGCGCGAGGCCGTCCGGCTCGGCGGCGTCGTCCAGCACAACAATGGCGACTGCATGAGCGGCTGCGCCAGCATGGCGCTCGAGGACCTTGCCTCCGGCCAGCTCTTTCCGATCAGCGAGGATCGCGGTGCCGGCTCGGCCGGCTGCCGGCTCGACGCGGCCGGGCTCGCCGCCGCTGGCGCCGCCGTCTCGGGGGCGCTGTCCGGGCTGGTCGACCTCGTCATCGTCAACAAGTTCGGCAAGCAGGAGGTGCTCGGCCAGGGGCTGCGCGCCGAGATCGCAGCGGGCGTCGTCGCCGGCCTGCCGCTGCTGACCGCCGTCCGCGACGATATGCTCGCCGCCTGGTCGCAATTCGCCGGCGAAGACTGGCAGCGCCTGCCGCCTGAAACAGCTGCCGTCACCGATTGGGCGATGGCGGCGCTGCGTCAGCCGGCCTGAAGGCTCGCAAGGAGCGCCCTCGTGCCTGTCGGCGGTGATTTTCTCGATGACTATCTGATCCGGCCGGACCCGGCTGCCGCCCGGCTCGGCGCAACCGTTGCCGGCATCGACCATAGCGGCGCCCGCATCGAGACCCGCGTTGTCACCGAGCGGGCGCTGACGCTCTATCTGAACAGTCAGGAGATCGTCACGATGATGACGATCGGCGACCATCCCGAATATCTGGCGCTCGGCTATCTCCTGAACCAGAACATGCTCAGGCGCGGCGATGTCGTCGAGGCGGTCGATTATGACGAGGAGCTCGAGGTCGTGGTGGTGCGCACGCCGGAGCGCACCGATTTCGAGCAGAAGCTGAAGAAGAAGACGCTGACCTCCGGCTGCGCCCAGGGCACGGCCTTCGGCGACTTGATGGAGGCGATCGACGAGATCGTCCTGCCCAAGGCGGAGCTGCGCACCAGCTGGCTCTATGCGCTGACCCGCAAGATCAACACCACGCCCTCGCTCTATCTGGAAGCTGGCGCGATCCATGGCTGCGTGCTTTGCGAGCGCGACCGGCCGCTGGTCTATATGGAGGATGTCGGCCGCCACAACGCCGTCGACAAGGTCGCCGGCTGGCTCTTCCGCCATGATGTCGATCCCGGCAGGATGATCTTCTACACCACCGGCCGGCTGACCTCCGAGATGGTGATCAAGACGGTGCGGATGGGCATCCCGATTCTGGTCTCGCGCTCGGGCTTCACCGAATGGGGCGTCGAGCTCGCCCGCAAGGCCGGCCTGACCCTGATTGGCCGCGCCCGCGGCAAGCGCTTCCTGGCGCTGGCCGGCGAGGACCGCATCGTCTTCGACCAGGACCCGGACAGCGTCGAGGAGGAGGGCGGCAAGCATCGCCGCAAGGGATCCGGCGATGACTGATGCCAATCCGGGAACCCTCGGCCTCCTGCTCGCCGGCGGGCTCGCCCGCCGCATGGGCGGCGGCGACAAGCCGCTGCGCACCATCGCCGGCCGCACCATCCTTGCCCATGTGATCGAGCGGCTCAGGCCCCAATGCGACGAGCTCCTGCTCAACGCCAATGGCGATCCCGCGCGCTTCGCCGACTATGGCCTGCCTGTGGTCGCCGACAGCGTGCCGGATTTCGCCGGACCGCTCGCCGGCATCCTCGCCGGGCTCGACTGGCTCGCCGCGAACCGGCCGGGCGCGCTATGGCTCGTCAGCGTCGCCGCCGACACGCCCTTCATCCCGCGCGATCTGGTGGCGCGGCTGCATGCGGCGCGAGAGGCGGCAAATGTGCCGCTCGCCTGCGCCGCCTCGGGCGGCTGGACTCATCCGGTGATCGGGCTCTGGCCGGTGTCGTTGCGCGAAGAGTTGCGACATGCGCTCACCGTCGAGGACGAGCGCAAGATCGACCGCTGGACGGCGCGCCATGGCGTCGTTTCGGTCGAATGGTCGACCAGGCCGATCGATCCCTTCTTCAACGCCAATCGGCCGGATGATCTCGCGGAGGCCGAGCGGCTCCATGCCGCGCTCGGCGATGCTTGATCGGTCGCGCAGTCGCCCCTAGATTCACCTGATAAGCGAAGCTTATTCGCCTGCCTCCGGGGGAAGCTGCATGAAGTCCTTCGTCATCGCCGTCGCCTTCGCCGCCATCGCCGCCTATGGGGCGAGCCTGGTATTGGCGACCTATCAGCGCCCGGTCGACGTCGCCTACGCGACCAGCAGCGTGCGGCTCTGAGGCCCGGCCTCAGCCTTCCAGCAGTTTTTTCAACCGGGCGAGATCGGCCGCGACCCATTCGGCGTCGCGAGCGAAATCGTCATCCGTCATCTCCGGCCGCCGGAACAGGGTGAATACCACCTCGCTGCCGCTGCCGTTCGCCAGCGCGCGCATCGGGTTGTGCATCGGCGCGCCGCTGTCGGGGATGACGGCGTGATCGAGCACACCATAGCGGTTGGGCTCGCTGAACAGCACCCGCATCGGCCCCATCGGCGTCTTCGCCCGATAGGTCATGCCCTCGACATGGCTGAACTCGCCGCCGAGCCCCTCGGCCCATTTCGGGAAGTTCATGGGGGCGGCAAGGAAGCCGTAGACCTCCTCGATCGGCCGGTTGATCGCGATGCTGATATGGCGCGTCGGCAGGACTGGCATGATCGCGTCTCCATAGGTTCTGTTGATAAGAACATAACATGAACAAAATCATCTGTCATCGCGGATCGGTGATGGGCCGTGCGCGAGCTCGCCGCGGATCGATCAAGAATCCGCCGGCTTCGCCCGCCCTCTATTCCAGCGGCGACGGATCAGGAGATTCGACATGAAGCAGACCATCGGCTTGGGCCTGGCGATTTTCGTGCAGCACGGGCGTGAGCAGGAGGCCGCGGATTTCTACAGCGAGGCTTTCGAGGCGCGGCAGCTCAAGAGCTACAGGATCGACGGCGAGCTCGCCGGGGTCGAGATGCTCATCGGTGGAACCCGCGTCTCGGTCGCCGGTTCCAATCCGCGCCGCGAGGAGGAGCCGTCCTATGGCGGCCCGTTCTTCCCCAAGGCGGCGGGCGCCGTCAGCATGACGATCCTGCTGACGGTTCCCGATATCGAGGTTTGCTTCGCGCAGGCGATCGTCGCCGGCGCCGCGCTGCGCGACCGCGTCCAGACCGATACCGAAGGGCGGCGGGTCGCCTCGCTGTTCGATCCGTTCGGACACATCTGGATGCTGACCGAGCGACAGGGGGAGACGGAAAGAGCGCCTCCCGACCAGTTCGTGGCGCAGGCCGAGACGCCCGGTGCTCCGGCGCTTCGGGCCTAGCTCCGAAGCCAGCTGGCTCTACTCGATCACGATCCGCGGCGCCGCCCGGGCCGGCCCCGCAAGGCCGGCCTTCACCTGCCGCGCCAGGGCGACATAGGCCTTGGCATGGGCGCTGTCGGGGTCGCTCGCCACGATCGGCCGGCCGCCATCGGAAGTCTCGCGGATCGGCATGGCGAGCGGGATCTCGCCGAGGAACGGCACATGGAGCCGCTCCGCCTCGTGCCTCGCCCCGCCATGGGCGAAGATGTCGGAGCGGTGGCCGCATTCCGGGCAAATGAAATAGCTCATGTTCTCGACGATGCCGAGGATCGGCACCTCGACCTTCTTGAACATGGCGACGCCGCGCCTCGCATCGAGCAAAGCGAGGTCCTGCGGCGTCGAGACGATGACCGCGCCGGCAAGCGGAGTCTGCTGCGCCATGGTGAGCTGGGCGTCGCCTGTGCCGGGCGGCATGTCGACGACGAGCACGTCGAGCTCGCCCCAGGCGACCTCGCGCAGCATCTGGGTGATCGCTGAGATCACCATCGGCCCGCGCCAGATCATCGGCGTTTCCTCGTCGATCAGGAAGCCGATCGACATGATCTTGAGGCCATAGGCCTCCATCGGCGCGAGCGTGCGGCCCGAGACCAGCCGCGGCTTGCCGGTGATGCCGAAGATCTTCGGCACGGACGGGCCGTAGATGTCGGCGTCGAGCACGCCGACCTTGAGGCCGAGCGTTGCCAGGCCCACTGCGAGATTGGCGGTGGTGGTCGACTTGCCGACACCGCCCTTGCCGCTGGCGACCGCGATGATCTGCTTGACGCCGGGAATGCCGGCCGCCTTCGGCACCGGCCCGCCGGGGCCGGGCTGGCCATGTGCCTGCCGGCGCGCTTCAGCCGCCTGCGAGGGCGCGCGCGCCGGCGCCTTGTCGGCGGTGAGGCCGACCAGCACCTGCGTCACGCCGGGAATGCCGCCGACTGCACTCTCGGCCGCCTTGCGCACCGGCTCCATCGCGCCGGCTTCGGTCGCGTCGATGCCGATCGCGAAGATCACCTTGCCGCCGTCGATCAGGATGTCGCTGACGCGGCCCGATGCCGCCAGCGATTGCCCGCTCGCCGGCAGCTTCACCAGCTCGAGCGCGCGCAGGATGTCGTTTTGCGAAAGGGCCACGATCTGGGATTCCCGTATTTGCGCGACGCTAGGCCGCGGCCTTGCGGATGTGGAAGACCAGCAGCTCGCCCTCGCTGCTGCTGAGTTCGATCGCGTCGCCGGTCTCGCGCATCAGGTTCGGGATGTCGATCGCCGCCATCGGATCGGTGCATTCGACCAGGAAGAGATCGCCAGGGGCCGCGCCTTTCAGCGCCTTGCGCACGCGCAAAGCGGGGAGGGGGCACTTCAGGCCGCGCAGATTGAGCGGGATGGACGTCATAGGCAAAGCCGGTCGAATGATGTTGGACTTCATATGATGGCTTTTCGCGTGGGAGCAACAGAGGTCTTTACCCTTCTCCCCTCGGGGGAGAAGGTGTCTGCGAAGCAGACGGATGAGGGCAGGATGGCTCCGGGCAATGATGGAAAATGGGCGCTGCGGCGCGGCCCTCATCCGTCAGCGCTTCGCGCTGCCACCTTCTCCCCCGAGGGGAGAAGGGTTCGTGCGGCACTTCTCGTGCTTGTCCTTGCAGCAATGCCTGCCTCAGCCCAGGAACTGCGCGGCCATGGTGGGCCGGTACGAGCCGCTGCCGTCTCAGGCGATGGTACGATCGCGCTCACCGGGTCCTTCGATCAGTCGGCGATCCTCTGGGACTTGTCTCGCGGCAGCGCGATCAGGGTGCTGCGCTTCCATCAGGGCGCAGTCAATGCCGCCGCCCCGGTGAACGGCATCGGCTTCGCCACTGGCGGCGAGGACGGCCGGATCGCGCTCTGGCGCGGCGATGCGGCCGAGCCAGTAAAGGTCATCGAGGGACACAAGGGGCCGGTCGCGGCGTTGGCGGTCTCACCTGACGGGCAATACCTTGCCTCCGCCTCCTGGGACGGGACGGTGCGGATCACCGCGCTGGCGGATGCTGCGGCGCGGGTGCTCGAAGGCCATCAAGGGCCGGTCAACGGCGTCGCCTTCGCGCCGGGCGGCATGGTCGTCTCCTCCGGCTATGACGCGACCTTGCGCTTCTGGCCCGCGAATGGCGGCGCGCCGCTGATCGTCACCACGCCCGCGCCGCTCAACGGCGTCGTCGTGGCGCCCGATGGCGAGGTCGCGGTCGCCGCGGCCGATGGGCGCCTGCGCCTGTTTGGACCGGATGGCGCCCAGCGCGCTGAGGTCGCGGTCGGCGACACCCCGCTGATTGCGCTCGCCATTTCGCCCGATGGCGCGACGATCGCGGCCGGCGGCCTGCGCGGCCAGGTCGCACTGGTCGATCGCAAGGCGCGCAGCATCCGGGCCACGCTGGTCGGCCCGGGCCTGCCGGTCTGGTCACTCGCCTTCCTGCCGGATGGCAAGCAATTGCTGTCAGGCGGCGCCGACCGGCTGGTCCGGCGCTGGAACGCCGTCACCGGCGAGCATGTCGGGGCGGTGGTGCCGCGGGCCGGAGAGGATGCGCTCGCCACTTTCCAGGGTGAGCGAGGCGCGCAGGTGTTCCGCGCCTGCGCGGCTTGCCACACGCTGACGCCGGCGGATGGCAACAGGGCCGGCCCGACTCTGCACGGCATTTTCGGCCGCCGCATCGCCACTGCGCCGGGCTATGCCTATTCCGACGCGCTCAAGGGCATGAACATCGTCTGGAGCAAGGAGACTGTGGCGAAGCTGTTCGAGCTCGGCCCGAACGCCTATACGCCCGGCACCAAGATGCCCGAGCAGACGATCGGTTCGGCGGAAGACCGGCAGGCACTGGTCGACTGGCTGGAGAAGGTGACGCGCTGAGCTACCCCAGCGGATCCTCGCCGCGCTCCGCCCGCTCGCGCAGATAGTCGTCGGTGGTGCGCACCGGTGGGCGCTGCGGCGAGTGATGCGGGTCGAAGCTTTCGTTGACCACGGCCTCGACCCGGCAATCCTCGCACATGCGCAGGATCGCGGCGCGCTTGGCGCCTTCCCCGGTGAACATCCAGTGCTTGTTCTCGAGCTTGGCCGCGATCTTCTCGATCGTGCTGCGGACGCCGAAGGGCTTGGCGCAGGCGATACAGTGGAAGGGCTCCTCCTGCTTGACGATCCGGCGGCCGCCCTTCCACGCGTCGAAATCGACGCGGGGCTCCAGCGTGATCACCTTCTCGGGGCAGGTCGCGGCGCAGAGCCCGCACTGGACGCAGAGGTCTTCCTGGAAGGTCAGCGTCGGCCGCTCCGGATCGTCGCCGAGCGCGCTGACCGGGCAGGCAGAGACGCAGGCGAGGCAAAGCGTGCAGCCTTCCGTGTCGACATGGATCGTGCCGAAAGGCGCGAGCGGCGGCATCGCGATGTTGGCGACCGGCGCCGGCGCGACCGCATGCAGTTCGCCGATCGTCTGGCGCAGCAGCGGGCGTCCGCTTCCCATTGGCCGGAAGCGCGCGGGCTGCGCGGCGCCCGTGCCGGACGGGACCCTCGCGAGCGCGGTAGCCAGAAGATCGGGATCGTCGGTCTCGATCAGCCCGGCGCGGGCTTCGCCATAGCCGAGCGCGCCGGCCAGGGCATTGGCATAGTCGAGATTGCGGGTGAGGCCGGAGAGGTCGTGCTTTGGCTTGGCCCGGCCGAGCACACGGATGGCGGAAGCGCCGAAGGCGAGCGCCGCCGCGAAGGTTTCCAGCCCGAGCTGGGTGATCTCGTTGACGCGCAGGGGCAGGACGCGCGCCGGTAGGCCAGCGCCATGGCGAGCGAGCGCCTCGATCAGCGGCTCGCCATGGTCGCCATCATGCAGCAGCACGACCGGCTCGCGCCCGCCCGCTTCGGCATAGGTGACGAGCAGGGTCCGCAGCTTGCGCAGCAGCGCATCGGCCGGCGGCAGCGCATAGGTTACCGCGCCGGTCGGGCATACGGCGGCGCAGGCGCCGCAGCCGGCGCAGATCTCGGCCGAGATCGTGACATGGTCGCCCGCCGGCGTGATCGCGCCGGTCGGGCAGAGCTCGAGGCAGCGCGTGCAGCCGGTCTTCTGCGAGCGGGAATGGGCGCAGAGACCCTCGTTCAGGGCGACATAGGCCGGCTTGTCGAACTCGCCGACGAGCCCGCTCGCCTGGAAGGCGAGGCGCTCGACTGCGGTCGCATCGCGTGGATCGGCCCGCAGATAGCCGGCGCGCAGGTCGCCGGCCGGGAAGAGCGGCGTGCCGCCGGAGACATCGATCACGATGTCGCAGTGCGAGACCGCGCCATTGCGCGGCGCCTCGAAGGTAAGCTTGCCGCGCGAAGACGGGCTCGGGGCAGCGTAGTCGTTGACGGTGAGCTCGAAGGCGCCGAGCCAGCCGCTCGCCTGCGCGACCGTGCCCTTCAGCACCGGGAATTCGTCGCTGCGCGGCGGCGCGATCTCGCCTGGGCGCGACAGCAGTACAGTGACGTCGAGATGCTCGGCGAGCCGGTGTGCCAGGGTGATCGCGACCTCGTCGCGGCCATAGATCAGCGCGACGCCCTTGCTGGTCAGCGTGGTGAAGGAGGCGGGCGGCATGATCTCGCTTGCGGCGGCGAGCAGGGCGGCCATCTTCGGGCCGGCGGCCTTGGCCTCGTCCGACCAGCCGGCATGCTCGCGGATGTTGGTGAAGAGGAGATCGCCGGCGTAATCGAGATCTGCGGCGACCTCTTCGAAGAGCGGCGCTTCCTGCGTGCAGGCGACGGTGATCGCATCGCTCTGGCCGAGCATAGCGCGGAAGCGCTCGATCTGGCTGCGGCAGAGATGGCGATGCTCGCTGATCTCGGCGCCCTGGCAGCCGCGCTGGATCGCTTTGCCGTCGAGCGGCATCGTGTCCTCGCACGAGCAGACCATCAGCGTGCGGGCGACATCGGTCATCGGGCAGGCATCCTCATGATCGCGGCGCGTCTTTGGTCGCGCTTGCGATAATCTCATCTTATATGGAATTGGAATGGCTCCAAAGAAGCAAGCCTCTCCCTTGGGATAAGAGGCCGCAGGGCAGGGACGATGGCAGCAGGGCCGGTCAGACAGGATGATCTGAGGCGCGAGCCGATGCTGCCGCCGGGCTTTTCGCTCGTCACCCTGCGCGAATCGGGCGACGCCTTCGCCCATGCGCAGGCGATCGCGGCCGAGGCCGGCGCCGCGACTCTGGTCTGGGTGCGACGTTTCGACATCGTCGAGTTCGCGGTCGTGCTCGAGCCCGATGCCATCCTCGCTGAAGCCCGGCTCGCCCACTACCTCGCCATGAACGCGCTCGCCGATGCGTTGGCGGTGCATTCGCCGCCGGAGCGTCCGGTGCTGTTCCGCTGGCCGGATGCGCTGACCTATGATCTCGGCCTGATCGGCGGCGGCCGTCTCGGCTGGCCGGCGGATTGCCCGGAGAATCAGGTGCCGGACTGGCTGGTCTTCGGCGCCATGGTTCGGGCGACGACGATGTCACCATTCCAACTCGGCCAGACCGGCGTGGGCATGGCCGAGGAGGGCTTCGAGGAGGTCGATGCGGTCGATCTGATCGAGTCCTTCTGCCGCCATCTCATGCTCGGCGTCAGCCACTGGCAGGAGGAGGGCGCCAAGGCCGCTGCCCGGCGCTGGCTCGATCGGCTGGAGAAGGTCGTCGGAGTCCGCCATGGCATCGAGCCCAATGGCGACCTGATCGCGACCTCCCAGTTCGGCACCGAACGTCGAGGCCTCGTCGAGGCGCTGGCGAAGGCCGACTGGCTCGACCGCGATAGCGGAGCGCCGAAGCTGTGAGCGCCCTCAAGCTCCCGCGCGCGATCCGGCTCGACCCCTCGGACAGCTTCGTCTTCCGCAAGGCCGCGGAACCGGGCGAATGGCTGGTCACCGGCTCCTTCCTGTTCACGCCCGAGAGCGTCGCCGGGCTCGACACCAAGGGCCGCGTCGCCTTCCGCTCCGGCTTTCTCGGCATCGACAGCTTCGGCTGGAGCACGCTCGCCATCGTCACCGAGTCGACGGCGGAGGAGCGCGAGCAGGCGGTGGCGCAGTTCGCCGCGCAACTCGTCGAAAAACTCGGCGCGCCTGATCTTGCCACTGCGCGGGTTGCGGCGGAGGAGGAGATCGCCTTCGCCGCCTCGCTCTGCGATCATCCCCAGCAGACCCTGCTCGCCTTGCATCGCACGATCGAGGATGGCGAGATCCGCGAACGCTTCCGGACCTTGATGCCGCGCGGCGATACGCCGAAGGATGCCTTCCGCGCCTTCGAGTTCGTCGAGACCGATGGCGAGGACGAGCCGCAGGAAGAGGTCGATCTGATGCAGCTGGTGAAGGACGCGCCGCGATGACCCATTTCTGGGCGAGCTCCGGCCATCTCCTGCTCGACCGCGAGCCGGGTGGCGGCCTCGTCGTCACCGACGATTTCCTCAAAGCCTATCTGGCGCGGCCGGAAGTTCTCCCGCCGGAGGAGGCCTGCGACGCCGAGCGGGCCCTGCACGGCAAGCTGATGGCGGAGCCGCAGGCCGAGGTCGCCGAGCGCGAGATCGCGGCGATCGCCGATGCCGATGCGCGCGAGAACTGGCGTTTCCTGCTCGGCTGGCGCGAGCGGCTGCTGGCGGCGCCGACCCTGCAGGGCGCCTATGCCGGGATCATCCGCGGCGGCACCTCCGGCATCCCGCCGGTGTTTCTCGACCAGCTCGTCCACGTCATCCTGCGTGCCGGGCTCGACGAGGAGAGCGATCCCTTCGTCGTACGCGCCGCCGAGTGCCTGTTCCGGCCGCAGCGCGTCACCCTGCACGAGAATACGATCCTGCTCGCCGATGCCGAGATGATCGAGGGGCACGAGGCCGATCGGCATGCCTCGCCATTGCTCGCCATGCTGGGCGGCCCGGCGGTGACCTCGCTCGATATCCTCAAGCAGGCAGATGCCGCACGCTACTGGCAGCGCTCGGATGCCTTCGACATGGTGCTCGATCTCGGCGGCCAGCCCTCGGGCCGTGCCGCGCTCGGCAGGGCGATCGCCCACTGGATCAGGCAAATCCATGGTTTCGACGCCGAGATCGAGGCGGTCGAGAATGTCCGGGATGCCGATTGGCGCTGGTTCGTTGGCCTGGATGCGCAGGCGACGGCGATCGGCAATGCACTCTGGAAGGGCGAGACGCTGGGTGAGGACAAGGCCTCGCGGCTGATCGCGCTCTACCGTTTGAGCTTGCCGTCCGAGGTGCCGGTGCTGCCGGCGGCCAGGGGAGCGCCTATCTATCTGATGCTGGCGATGGACGACGACCGGCTGGTCAGGATGAAGCCGCAGAACCTGGTGACCGGCCTGCCGCTCGCCACGCACGAGATGGCGAACTGAAGGGACCGCAACATGGCCCAGCAGCATCACGAGGTCGGTGTCGTGGTCGAGCGGCGCAAGCTCGACTCGCCCTGGGCCGACCACGCCTGGGCGCCGATCGCGGTGCTGCCCGAGCCGCCGCCGCTCGCGCCCTGGAGCAGACTCGCCGGCGACGACAGGCGCGAGCAGTTCTATCTCGGCGCGGCCGTGCTGACGCTGCACTCGGTCGATACCGCTCATTTTCGCGAGAATTTCGCGAGCGGCAACGCCAAGCTCTGGGTCTCCGTCCGGCCGACCGGGATCGAGCCGGCGCTGGAGTTGGTCGGCGTCACCGCCGACCCATCCGAGGGCGAAGTCTTCCTCGAGAATGTCGACGATATCGTCGAGGCCGTGCCGATGCCGGCCGCGATCGCGCAGGCGGTGCTCGCCTTCTTCGAGGCGCACCATGTCGAGCGCGAATTCGTCAAGCGCAAGCGCACCGAGCATGATCCGCGCAAGGGCGGAATGCGGCCGCGGCCTGGCCTCGAACGCGGAGAGGGCTGATGCCGCGCCCCGACGACGAGGATCGTGAAGAGGGCTTCCTCGGCCGCTGGGCGCGCCGCAAGCAGGAGGCTCAGAGCCGCGACCTGCCCTCTCCCCCTTTGTGGGGGAGAGTTGGAGAGGGGGGTATGCCGTCCTCGACAGAGGTTGTGCCGGGCGCGGAAGGGACTGCGGGTGCGACACCCCCCTCCCAACCCTCCCCCACAAGGGGGGAGGGTTCCCGAGCCCCAGCCGAACCGGAGATGGTCGAGCCGCCCTCTCTCGATCTCGTCGACAAGGATTTCGACCTCGCTCATTGGCTGAAGCAGAACGTGCCGGAGGAGTGGAAGCTCAAGGCGCTGCGCCGCGCCTGGGAGAGCGATCCGGCGATCTCGGGCTATCTCGACCCGGCCCGTGACTACGCGCTCGACTGGAATACGCCGGGCGGCGCGCCAGGCTACGGGCCGCTCAGCGAGTCGGACAATGTCGAGGAGATGCTGGCCAATATCTTCGGTAAGCCCCCCGAGCCGGCTCCGGAGCAAAGCGAAGCGGTGCGTAACGACGTCGCAGTTGTTCGACCTTCGTCTAATGAAGCGGCGGATGCCGATCCTGCTGCGCCGCAGCGCGAGGCGGGCGTCGAGCCGTCGCCTGTCCGTCTGAGCAAGGTGGAAGCCTCGGTAAAATCCAGCGAAAATGCTGCTGAAACTGCATCTTCGGCCGATGCGGTTTCCGCTGCGCCGCAAAATCGCACCGAAATCTCGCGCCTGAGGCGGCGCGGCGGCGGTGCGACACCGCTCTGAGTTTCAGTTGAGAACAATTGCAATCTAGGGCGATAAGGCTCCATTATCACCGTGGGCTCCAGCACGTCGCAACGTGCCGGTGCGGGATTGGAGACGCCTTCGTTCATGCGGGACCAGGCTCTGGAACGGGCGATCGAAGCGGCCGGCGGCGTGCGTGCGCTGGCGCGGGCGGTCGGCGTCTCGCAGCCGGCGATCTCGACCTGGAAGCGCGTCCCGGCTGATCGTGTGCTTTCGGTGGAAGCTCTGACCGGTGTCTCGCGCAGCGAGCTTAGGCCTGACCTTTATCCGCAGGAGCCGATCATCGTCGAAGCGGCCGGGCCTGCGATCGACGAGCTCGACGCTGCCCGCGCTGACGAGTTCGAGCTGATCGGCGCCTTGCTCTGGCGCGCTCCCACGGCCGAGACGCTGGCCGCCCTGCAGGGCTTGCGTGGCGATGCCTCGCCGCTCGGCATGGCCCATCTCGCGCTGGCCGAGGCCGCTGCCGAGGCAAGCCCCGAACAGGTCCGCGACGAGTTCTTCCAGCTCTTCATCGGCGTCGGACGCGGCGAACTGCTCCCATACGCCTCCTATTACCTGACCGGCTTTCTGCATGAGCGTCCGCTCGCCCTGGTGCGCGAGGACATGGGCAAGCTCGGCCTCGCCCGGGCCGAGCGCGTCGGCGAGCCCGAGGACCATATCGCTGTGTTGATGGATATCGAGGCCAAGCTGATCCGCGGCGAGGTCTCGGGCGAGGGCGTCGACGAAGCTTCTTTCTTCGCCCGTCATATCCGGCCCTGGGCTGATCGCTTCTTCGCCGATCTCGAGACCGCCGAGACGGCGCGATTCTACCGCGCCGTCGGCCGAGTCGGCAGCCTCTACCTTTCGATCGAGACGCAGGCCGCGAGCCTGCCCGCATGACTTACGGCACGGAGGAGACGACGATGTCGCAGAAGAGCAAGGAGACGGCTCTCGACCGCCGCAACTTCTTCAAGACGCTCGGCGCCGGCGCGACCGTGGCCGTCGCTCCTGTCGCGGTGACGCCTGCCGCTGCCGTCGATCCCGGCAAGGACGAGACGAAGGCGCGCTATCGCGAGAGCGAGCACGTCAAGGACTTCTACCGCGTCAACCGTTACTGAGGAGGCCGGCGTCATGCTGATCAAGCGCAAATCCGCCGACGTCCAGCGCGGCCGCCTGCAGAGCGCCCTCGGGGGCCTCGCCTCCGGCGTGATGGATCGCCGCTCCTTCCTGCGCCGCTCCGGGCTCATTGCCGGTGGCGTCGCGGCTGCGGGTGCCCTGCAGATCGGCGCCGTCCGCAAGGCTGAGGCCGCTGAAGCCGGCCCGGCGACCGGGACCAAGGTCGTCAAGAACATCTGCACCCATTGCTCGGTGGGCTGCACCGTCCGCGCCGAGGTCAACAACGGCGTCTGGGTTGGCCAGGAGCCGGCCTGGGAGAGCCCGATCAACCGCGGCAGCCATTGCGCCAAGGGCGCCTCGGTCCGCGAGCTGGTCCATGGCGACCGGCGCATCAAGTACCCGATGAAGCTGGTCGACGGGCAATGGCAGCGCCTGTCCTGGGACCAGGCGGTCAACGAGATCGGCGACAAGATGCTGGAGATCCGGGCTAAGTCCGGCGCCGACTCCGTCTATCTGCTCGGCTCGGCCAAGTTCTCCAACGAAGGCTCCTATCTGTTCCGCAAGTTCGCGGCCTTCTGGGGCACCAACAACGTCGACCACCAGGCGCGCATCTGCCACTCGACCACGGTCGCGGGCGTCGCGAACGTCTGGGGCTACGGCGCCATGACGAACTCGTACAACGACATCCGCAATTCGAAGACCGTGCTGTTCATGGGTTCGAACGCGGCCGAGGCGCACCCGGTCTCGATGCAGCACATCCTGACCGGCAAGGAGCAGCAGCGCGCCAACGTCATCGTCTTCGATCCGCGCCTGACCCGCACGGCGGCGCACGCCACCGACTATGTCCGCTTCCGCTCAGGCACCGATATCGCGGTGATCTGGGGCCTGATGTGGCACATCTTCAAGAACGGCTGGGAGGACAAGGACTTCATCGCCGCGCGCGTCCACGGCATGGACGACGTCCGCAAGGAGGTCGAGAAATACGATCCCAAGACGGTCGAGGACATCACCGGCGTCCCCGGCGAGCAGATGAAGCGGGTCGCCCAGACCTTCGCCACGGTGAAGCCGGCGACCTTCGTCTGGTGCATGGGCGTGACCCAGCACTCGGTCGGCACGGCCAATGTCCGCGCCATCTGCACGCTCCTGCTGGCGACCGGCAATGTCGGCGCGCGCGGCACCGGTGCCAACATCTTCCGCGGCCACTGCAACGTGCAGGGCGCGACCGACTTCGGCTTGGATATCTCGAACCTGCCTTGCTACTACGGCCTGGTCGAAGGCGCCTGGCGCCATTGGGCCCGCGTCTGGGGCGTCGACTACGACTATTTCGTCTCGCGCTTTGACGAGGTGCCGGCCAAGGGTGGCCGCGCCGCCCGCACCCGCAAGCAGAACATGGAGACCTCGGGGCACACCTCGACCCGCTGGTTCGACGCGGCCAACCTGCCAGCCGAGCAGGTCGACCAGAAGGACAATCTCAAGGCCATGTTCGTCATGGGCCATGGCGGCAACACCATCCCGCGCATGCCCGATGCGGTGAAGGGCCTCGAGAAGCTTGAGCTGCTCGTCGTCTGCGATCCGCACCCGACCAATTTCGTGTCGCTCGGCGGCCGCAAGAACGGCACCTACATCCTGCCGATCTGCACCCAGTTCGAGACCTCGGGCTCGCGCACCTGCTCGAACCGCTCGGTGCAATGGGGCGAGAAGGTCGTCGAGCCGATCTTCGAATCCGCCAGCGACTATGCGGCGATCTACAAGTTCTCGCAGAAGCTCGGCTTCGCCACCGAGATGTTCAAGCCCTATGATATGGTCCAGGGCAAGATCGGGCTGGAGCCGACGGCGGAATCGATCCTCAGGGAGATCAACCGCGGCGGCTGGTCGACCGGCTACACCGGCCAGTCGCCTGAGCGGCTGAAGCTGCACATGGCGAACCAGGACAAGTTCGACATCGTGACGCTGCGCGGCGCCAAGGGCTCGCCGGTCGAGAACGACTTCTACGGCCTGCCCTGGCCGTGCTGGGGCACGCCCGAATACAAGCACCCGGGCACGCACATCCTCTACAACACCTCGCTCGCCGCGAAGGATGGCGGCGGCACCTTCCGGCCGCGCTTCGGCCTCACTCGCGAGCGCACCCTGCCCGATGGCAGCAAGGTCGAGGATACCCTGCTCGCCGAGGGCGGCTCCTACTCGCTGAACTCGGAGATCAAGGACGGCTATCCCGAGTTCACCATGGGCGTGCTGAAGAAGCTCGGCTGGGACAAGGACCTGACGCCGGCGGAGCTCGCCACGATCTCCTGGATCGGCGGCAACAATATCGACGCCGTCTCCTGGTCGATCGATCTGTCGGGCGGTATCCAGCGCGTCGCGATGGATCATGGCTGCGTGCCCTATGGTAACGGCAAGGCCAGGGCCAATGCCTGGAACCTGCCCGATCCGGTGCCGGTCCATCGCGAGCCGATCTACTCGCCGCGCGTCGATCTCGTGGCGAAATGGCCGGCCCGGCCGGACGAACGCACGCTGCGCATCCCGAACCTGCACACCTCCGTTCAGAAGGCGGCGGTCGAGAAGGGCATCGCCAAGTCGTTCCCGATCGTGCTGACCTCCGGCCGCCTCGTCGAATACGAGGGCGGCGGCGAGGAGACGCGCTCGAACAAGTGGCTCGCCGAGCTCCAGCAGGACATGTTCGTCGAGATCAACACGGCGGATGCGGCCGAGCGCGGCATCCGGGACGGCGCGATGGTCTGGGTCACCGGCCCGGAGAACAACTCCAAGGCCAGGGTCAAGGCGCTGGTCACCGAGCGGGTCGGCAAGGGCGCGGCCTTCATGCCCTTCCATTTCGGCGGCTTCTTCCAGGGCGTCGACCAGCGCGGCAACTACCCCAAGGGGCTCGACCCGATCGTGCTCGGCGAGTCCGTCAACACCGTCACTACCTATGGCTATGACCCCGTGACCGCGATGCACGAAGGCAAGGTCACGCTCTGCCAGATCGCGGCGGCGTGAGGAGGAACTGAACCATGGCCCGGATGAAATTCCTCTGCGACGCCGACCGCTGCATCGAGTGCAACGCCTGCGTCACCGCCTGCAAGAACGAGAACGACGTGCCCTGGGGCATCAACCGCCGGCGCGTCGTCACCATCAATGACGGCAAGCCGGGCGAGCGCTCGGTCTCGATGGCCTGCATGCACTGCACGGACGCGCCCTGCATGGCCGTCTGCCCGGTCGACTGCTTCTACAACACCGCCGATGGCGTCGTGCTGCACAACAAGGACCTGTGCATCGGCTGCGGCTACTGCTTCTACGCCTGCCCGTTCGGCGCCCCGCAATATCCGAAGGTCAGCAACTTCGGCTCGCGCGGCAAGATGGACAAGTGCACCTATTGCTCCGGCGGTCCTGAGGTCGATCTCTCGCCGGCCGAATATCAGAAATACGGCTCGAACCGTCTCGCCGAGGGCAAGCTGCCGCTTTGTGCCGAGATGTGCTCGACCAAGTCGCTGCTCGCCGGCGACGGCGAGGTGATCGCGCAGATCTACAAGGAACGCGTGGTCAAGCGCGGCTACGGCTCGGGAGCCTGGGGCTGGCAGACCGCCTACCGGGAAACCATCACGATCTGAGCTGGGGGAGGGGGGCGCATCACGGCTCGAAAAGGGTCGGGTGCGTTCCTCCCCGGATCGCTACGCTTTCGCGAAAGGATGCCGCCATGTCGCTCCGCGCCCCTCTCCGCTTCCTCATTACGGCGCTGCTGCTGGCCGTCGCGGTCGGCTTCGCCCTGCCGGGCTCTGCCCAGCAGATCAATCCGACCGCCGACTCGGTCAAGGAGAAGCAGTTCCTCGACGCGCTGAAGGGCAACCCCTCGGCAGAGCTGCAGGGGCGCATCACCATCCCCGACACCAAGGCGGCGACGCTGGAACGTCCGGCCGGGCGCGAATGGCGCGCCTTCCACCAGAACACGATGACCAAGATCGGCGCGGTCGCCGTGCTCGGCATGCTGATCGTGCTGATCGCCTTTTATCTCATCCGCGGCCGAATCCGGATCGAGAGCGGCCCGTCCGGGCAGACACTGACGCGCTTCAACGGCTTCGAGCGCTTCATGCACTGGCTCACCGCCGCCTGCTTCATCGTGCTGGCGCTGTCCGGGCTCAACGTCACCTTCGGCAAGGCGCTGCTGCTGCCGCTGGTCGGACCGGAGGCGTTCACCAACATCTCGGTCGTGGCGAAATGGGCGCACAACTACCTCGCCTGGCCGTTCATGCTCGGCATCGCCCTGATGTTCCTGGTCTGGATCAAGGACAACATCCCCGGCATGGTCGACATCCGCTGGTTCGCGGCCGGCGGCGGCATCGTCGGCAAGGGGCACCCGCCGGCCAAGCGCTTCAACGGCGGCCAGAAGATCGTGTTCTGGACCGTGGTCGTCGGCGGCGCTGCACTCGGGGTTTCGGGCGTCTACCTGCTCTTTCCCGCGACGGCCGGGGGCGTGCTCAATCTGCAATTCTGGAACGTGGTCCACGGCATCGTCGGCGTGCTGATGGTCGCCGCCATCCTTGCCCACATCTATATCGGCACGGTCGGCATGGAGGGCGCCTTCGACGCGATGGGCTCCGGCGAGGTCGATCTCAACTGGGCCAGGGAGCACCATTCGCTCTGGGTCGCCGAGGAGATGAAGAAGGGCCATGTCCACGGCGGCAAGCTGCAGCCGGCGGAGTGAATTCTTGCCGCGCTTGACCCGCTGACGGCATTTGCACGATGACAGCCGGGCGCGTCTCGCGCCCGGCTTTGTCTTTTTGAGGATGTCGTTGTCGATGCGTGTTATCGGACTGGCGGGCTGGAGCGGGGCCGGCAAGACGACCCTCCTGACCAAGCTGATCCCAGAGTTCAATCGTCGCGGCGTCAGGGTCTCGACGATCAAGCACGCCCATCACGCTTTCGATTTGGACACGCCCGGCAAGGATTCCTGGGCGCATCGGCAGGCCGGCGCCTCCGAGGTGCTGATCTCCTCGGCCAGGCGCTGGGCGCTGCTGCACGAATTGCGCGATGAACCGGAAGCGGCGCTGCCGGAGTTGCTGGCGCGGCTGTCGCCGGTCGATCTCGTCATCGTCGAGGGCTTCAAGCGCGATCCGCACACCAAGCTTGAGGTCTATCGCGCCGCCAACGGCAAGCCGCCCTTGCATCCGGACGATCCCAGCATTGTCGCCGTGGCCAGCGACACGCCCTTCCCGGAAGCCGGTCGCCCGGTGATCGGGCTCGACGACGTCGCGGCCATCGCCGATTGTCTCTTCGCCAATGCGCAGCCGCTCGACGCGGTACTGGCCCGCGCGCAGCAGGAGGGACTCTAACGATGGCGCAGCTCAGCGCGGATGCTGATGCCTTCGGGGCGATGCTGACGATCGAGCAGGCGGCCGAGCGCGCGGCCGAGCACATCACGGCGGTGACCGGCAGCGAGACGATTCCGCTTGCCGCGGCAGATGGGCGCGTGCTGGCCGCGGATGTCGCCGCGCCGCTCGACCTGCCGCCCTTCGCCAATTCGGCGGTCGATGGCTATGCGGTCCGCTTCGTCGATCTGGTGGCCGGTGAAACGCAGCTTTCGCTCTCGGGCCGGGTTCCTGCCGGCGCCGACGCCGCCGACGTCGCGACGGCGGGGATGGCCGTGCGTGTCTTTACCGGCGCACCGATGCCGGCGGGTGCCGACACCGTCTTCATGCAGGAGGACGTCAGGCTGAGTGCCGGCGCGGTCATCCTGCCGCCAGGGCTGAAGCGCGGCGCCAATGCACGGCCGGCAGGCGAGGACCTGCCGCGTGGTGACAAGGCGCTCGCTGCCGGCCGGCGCCTGCGCCCGCAGGATCTGGCGCTGCTCGCCGCGCTCGGCCTGACGCAGGTGAGCGTGCGCCGCCGCGTTCGCGTTGCGATCTTCTCGACCGGCGACGAGCTCAACGAGCCCGGCATGGCCCTGCCGCCGGCCGGCATCTACGACGCCAATCGCAGCCTGCTGCGTGCGCTCGTCGCCCGCGCCGGCGCGGAGGTCGTCGATCTCGGCATCCTCAAGGATGAGCCGGAGAGCCTCGCCGCACGACTGCTCCAGGCTGCGGAAAGCTGCGACCTGATCCTGACCTCGGGCGGCGTCTCGACCGGCGAGGAGGACCACGTCAAGGCAGCGGTCGAGCGTGCTGGCGAACTCGCCTTCTGGCGTGTCGCGATCAAGCCCGGGCGGCCGGTGGCGATGGGTCTCGTCGCCGGCACGCCCTTCATCGGCCTGCCCGGCAATCCCGTCGCGGTCTTCGTCACCTTCGCCTTCGTCGCCCGCACCGTGATCGCGCTCCTCTCGGGCACGACGCCGAGCAGGCTGCATGGGCTGCCGGTCAGGCTCGGCTTTCCCTACAAGAAGAAGGCGGGGCGGCGCGAATATGTCCGTGTCTCGCTCGCCCCCGGTCCGGATGGCATCGCCGTGGCGCGCAAGCATCCTCGCGACGGGGCGGGTGTCCTGACCTCGCTCACCGAGACCGATGGGCTAGTTGAGCTCGCCGACGAGCTGACGAGCGTAGCGGAAGGCACGATCGCGCCCTTCCTCGCCTATGAGATGCTGACGGGCTGACCTCAGTCACGCCGGAAAATCACCGTCGCCAGCCAGCCCAGCAGCAGCGCCACCGTGATCGTCGCGAGGCCGTAGAGAAGCGGCCGATCATGCGCTGCCGAGGTCATGCGCTGTTCCGCGCCGGTCTTCACCACCTCGAAATTGGTGGTCTGGCGTGCCAGGATCGAGCCGCCGGCATAGAGCAGGACCTCGACCTCATAGGGGCCGGTCGGCGCGATCGCCGGAATCTTGATCTGCGAGCTGAACAGGGCCGGAGACAGGAAGGTCACGCCCCGTTCGTCAAGCGTATAGAGCTGCTTGCCTTCGAGCGTCCGGATCAGCGCCTCGCGGAAACGGGCGATATCGAACTCGAAGTCGAAGCCTGTCGGCGGGCGCTGCGCATTGGCCAGGCCGATCTTGTCGCGCCGCGCCGCCTCGTCCGACAGGATCTCCTTGATTGGCCGGCTGGTCGCGACCGAGAGATAGATCGAGCGATCCGGGAAGCGGCGCTGAGTGCGGTTGATCCAGAGCGGGCCGACGCGCTCCTTCTCGCGCACGATCAGCATGCGCCGCGGGCCGCGGACGGTGACGACGATGTCGTAGGGGTCGGCCCGCGCGACGGAGCGGCCGTCGCGCTCGACCAGGCCGAACACCGCGAGCTGGTCGCCGGTGAAGTTGGAAGCGATCGCGATCCGATGGGTCGACAGGGCCGCGATCAGCGCCTCTGCCTTCGCGGGGAGGGAGGCGAGGGCCGCGAGGCAGGTCGCTATGAGGGCGAGCGCCGCGCGTCTCATCGCTGCGCTCCTTCCGTCACCACCACCGAATAGGGCTCGCTCGGCGGCAGGAAGAGCTCGACCGCGAAGCGCAGGCCGACCGAGAGGATCAGCAACGCCAGCAGCAGCCGGAACGAGGAGACGTTGAGATTGCGCGCCGCCCGGCCGCCGAACTGCGCGCCGATGACGCCGCCGACCAGCAGCAGCATGGCCAGGATGATGTCGACCGACTGGTTGGTGACGGCGTGCAGCACCGTCGCGCCGGTCATGGTGACCAGGATCTGGAACAGCGACGTACCGACCACCACGGCCGGCGGGATGCGGAAGAAGTAGATCAGCGCCGGCACGAGCATGAAGCCGCCGCCGACGCCGAGCACGGCGCCGATGAAGCCGATGATCACGGCGAGCGCCGCGATCGGGATCACGCTGGCATAGAGCTGGGAGCGCGGGAAGCGCATGCGCAGCGGCAGGCCCATCCAGGGCGGGTGCGAGCCGGCCTCGCGCAGGCGGCGGGCCGGCTTGCCGCTGCGGTCGCGCAGCGCGGCACGCACCGCGTCGAACAGCATCAACCCGCCGATGCAGGTGAAGAGTGTGACATAGGCCACGGTGATCACCAGCTCGAGCTGGCCGAGCCGCCGCATCGAGTTGAAGAACAGCACGCCCAGGACCGTGCCGAATATGCCGCCCGAGACCAGGATGCCGCCGAGCTTGAAGTCGAGCGCGTTGCGTCGCCAATAGGTCAGCACGCCCGTCATCGACGAGCCGGCGACCTGCGCGGCGACGGTTGCGACTGCGACAGCCGGGGGAATGTCGAGAAAGATCAGCAAGGGCGTCAGCAGGAAGCCGCCGCCGACACCGAACAGGCCGGAGATGAAGCCGACCGCGCCGCTCAGTCCGAGTACCAGGAAAATGCTGATCGGCAGTTCCGCGATCGGGAGATAGATCTGCACGCTTCCAAACCTTGCCGGCCGTCGATGCCACCCCATGTCGAGCATGGCCGCAAAAGTGGATACGACTTTTGCGACGAGAACATGCCCGACGTGCCGAGTCGGCACGAATTTCTGCTACTTGGCCGAGACCGGCCAAACGGAAATCACGCCGTAGCGGTGACGCTACAGCGGAAACCTTTTCAATTTGTGCAGTTTTGAGTGGCTTTCGGTGCAGGTCCGGCCCGCACCGGAAGCTCAGCCGCGGCCCGGCTTGGCCGGCTTTTTGGCGGCGACCGGCGGCTCGTCCCAGCCCTTGGCCGGCTGCGCAACCTCGTTGGCGCTCGCCTCCAGCGGCTTCGGCTTCCAGCTCTCCGCCGCCGACTTGGCGGCAGCGAGCTCACCTGCCGGCAGCCGGCTCGCCACCTCGTCGCGCTTGCGGCCGGCATCCTCGTCGCCCTGGGCGGCCGCGATCGCGAACCAGCGATAGGACTGGCCGAGATCGGCGGGTGCGCCGAGGCCGCGGCCGAGCAGGATGGCGAGGTTGTACTGGCTGTCGCGCACGCCATGCTCGGCGCCGCGGCGGAACCATTCGGTAGCCGTGGCATAGTCCGGCTTGCCGCCGGCACCCTCGGCATAGAGCACTGCGAGATTGTGCATCGCCTTGGCGTTGCCACGCTCGGCGGCGCGCCCATACCAGACCTTGGCCAGTGCCGGGTCGCGGTTGGTGCCGATGCCCTTCTCGAACATGTTGCCGAGGCGGAACTGCGCGGGCCCGAGACCGGCGACGGCGGCGCGCTCGAACAGGCGCAGCGCCAGCTTCGGGTCGCGGTTGCCGGGGCCGTCGGCCGCCTGGGCCGCGATCTGGTAGACGGCGCGGGCGTCGCCGGCGAGCGCCGCCTTGCGCAGGCCGGCGCTGCCGGCGGTCGGCGGCAGATCACCGATGCCGGTGACGGTCTCGACCGCTTCGGACGGACTCTGCAGCGGCAGCGAAGCGACCATGGAAGGCACGGAAGCCGCCGGCGGCGGCGCCTCGGCACTCGCCGTCTGCGCCGGCGCGGGAACGGCGGCTTGCGCCGGCGTCGTGCCGATCTGCAACGGCGGCAGGGCCGAACTCTGGTCCTTCACCGGCGGTGCCGCCGGCTCGGCCGGGGTTCCTTGCGGGGCTGGCTTGGCCGCAGGAACGTCGGCGGGGGCGGGCCGGGTCGTTTCGGCCCGGCTGCTGCTCTCGTTCACCAGCTGCTTCTTGGCGCTGCCCTGCTGGCTGCTGGAGAAGACCTGGGCGGCGCCGATCGCGAGAACCAGCGCGGCGAGGCCGAGCAGCAGAGGCCGCCGGCGCTTTTCCCAGAGCTCCTTGAGACGCCCGCCGCTGGAGGCGGCCTTGGCCGCCTTGCCGGGCTTGGTCGTCTCGGTCGCAGCCGGGTTGGTGGCAGCAGCATCGCTGGCAGCCTTGGCCGAGCGCCGCGCCGCGGCGATCAGGCTCTGGCGGACGGCCTGCGGATCATTGCCCTGTGGGGCGGGTGCCTCGGGGCGGGGCCGGCCGGAGCCCGGCTCCAGCGGCAGGTCGAGCCCGCCGGTGCGCGGCAGGCGCGTCTCGGCGGCGAAGCGCTCGGCCATCGGGACGGCGGGAGCCACCGCCTTGACCTCGTCGGCTGCGGCAGGCGTGCGCACGCGCGGCGCCGGCACGACGCCGTGCCGGTCGCTGCCCAGCTCGGCTTCGAGATCGCCGAGGCGACCGATGATGGTCTCCAGCGTCCGGTGCACGGCGCCGATCGCATCCTGGGTCTCGCGTCCGGTCGAGACATGGGTCTCGCGCAGGCCGCTCATCAGGTCGCTGAGTTCCGACAGGCTGGCGCCGCGAGACGGCGGCAGATCGGCCATGGCGGCGCGCGCCGCGCGCTCGGCGGCCGCCGTGGTGTCCTCGCGCATGCCCTGGAGATGGACGACGAGGTCCTGCAGCGTCCGCTCGATGCCGTTTTCGGCCGAGCGCGTCGCAGCCTGCTGGTCCAGCCGCTGGGTCAGGCCGGCGATCTGGCGTTCGAGAGCATCGAAGGAATCGGAGCCGGCGCCGGGCCGGCCGGCCTCGTCGATCTTGGCGGCGAGGCCGCGCAGCATGTCCTCGACCGGGCGCATATCGACCCGGGCGAGGGGCGTGCCGCCATCGTCCACCATCTGGGCGAGCCTGCTCGACGCGGCGAGCTGCTCGACGCGGTCGGTCAGCGTCTCGATCCGGTCTTCGAGCCGGCTTGGCGGCCGTTCGGCCAGGTCTTCGAGCTTGATCACCAGCGCTTCGATGCGCCCGGCGAGCTCGTTCGAGGCCGGGCGGCCGATGGCGTCGAGTTCGCCGAGGCGGGCGACGAGCTGGTCGACCTGCCCGTCGATCACCGAGGTCTTCATCGTGGGCAGCGAGTCGAGCTTCTGGGCGAGCGATTCGACCTGGCGCGACAGGGCAAGCAACGGGGCGCTGTCACCGGTGCGCTCGCGCAGGCGATCGGCATGCAGGCTCTCGCGCACATCCTCGATCGCCAGCGACAGGCTGCGCAGGTCGCGGGTGTCGTCGCGCAGGCGCCCGATATCCGAGGTCAGCGCGTTGAGCTGCAGCGACAGGTCGTCGAAGCGCCGGCCGTCCGGAGCGGAGACGATCTCGCGCAGTTCGGCCAGCTCGTTCAGGATCGGAGCGATCGTCTGGCGGTCTCCGCCGCGTGCTGCGAGCGCATCGACCTTGGCGGCGAGATGGGCGACTTCGAGCTCGAAGCGGTTGTAGCTCTCCTGCGAGCGCCCGTCGGACAGGCGGCCGATCTCGGCCTCGATCCGCGCCAGCGGCTTCAGGACGGGGTCGAGCCGCTCACGTCCGTCGAGGCGGTCGAGCCTGGCTCCGAGCTCGCCGATCGCCCGTTCGAGCGGCTTGTAGGCGGCGCGCTGGTCCTCGACCCGCATCGCCGGCTGGGCCGGGGCGATGCGATCGTTCAGCTGGCGCAGATCCTCGCGCAGGCTCGCGAGCGTCGGCGCGGCGGCGACAGGGCGCTCGAAGGCGGGAGCGAGAGGCCGCTCGAAGGCTGCGGCGCGCGCATCGCCGTCGAGGGCGCGCTGACGCGAGCGGATATCGGACACGGCGGCGGCGAGGCCGTCGCGGCTGAGCACGACCGGGCGCGTGGCTTGCGGCGCGGGCGGCGGGGGGGCAGCCGGCCTGCGGCTCGCGTCTTCGGCCCGGCGTTCGATGTCGCTGAGGCGGGTGCCCATCGTCTTGATCGCATCGGCGATCACGGCGGTGGCGCGCTCCTGGCGCTCGACCGTGGCGCGCTCGCCCTGCGACAGGCGGCCCTCGGTGCGCTCCATCCATTGCGCGATCGAGTCGAGCGCGCTTGCGGTGCGCGCATTGCTGTCGCGCGTCAGGCGCTCGGCCATGGCGGCCTGGGTTATGAACGCGTCCATGCGGTCGCGCGTGAACTCGGGCCTGGCTGGGGCGGCCTGCGGGGCCGCAGCCGTCTGCATGCCGCCCTGGGAGAGGCGGGCAAGGCGCTCGGAGAGCGCGGCGATATCCTGCTCCTCGGCGCCCTGTGCGACGGTCTCCGGCTCCCCGGCCTCTTCGCGAATCTTGTTGTCGAGCCACTCGCCGAGCGTCATCCCGGCGCGGCGCGCAGCCGCTTTCGCCGCGTCACGTGTGCGCGGATCGACGCCCTTGACGCTCCAGGGCAGGCTGGTCGCCATGTCACGCTCGCCTCGAGGGGCAATCTCGACCAAGGACGCTCGCAGCCCCCTCAGGTGGCGGCGCCCTTGCGATCTCGGCAATCATGAACATCGGGTTGATGCGAACGATACTGGAGACCGCGGCACCGACTTTTCGCCGTCACGGTAAATAGAGCGTTAAGATCGAGGGGCCGGACGTTAATTTTCCGGAAACGACTGCCGAGGCAGGTTGCCCGGGCCGGGCATAACGGTAACTTACCCCCGGCCGGCGGCTAACGACGTGACGTAAGGGAGCCGTCGCGCGTACATTGCCGGCAACGCAGGGGGCACCCTCCAGTGGGTAGTCGCCCCCGCTCCGCAACCTTAAGGATCAGACATGCCGCGCCAAAGCTCAGCTCTGGCGGCCACTCCAAGTCACGACGGCCGCTCCGCCTCCCCGCAGACCACGAATCCCGCCGAAGCCGATGGCTTCACCATCAGCGACCTCGCCCGCGAATTCGGCGTCACCCTGCGCACGCTGCGCTTTTACGAATCGCGCGGCCTGCTCGCGCCGGCCCGTTCCGGCCTGACCCGGATCTATTCCGGTCGCGACCGCGCCCGGCTCGCCCTCATCCTCAAGGGCAAGCAGCTCGGCTTCACCTTGGTCGAGATCCGCGCCATGCTCGCCAACGAGGAAGGCAAGGAGCTCAAGGGCAAGGAACCGTCCGCCTCTGTCGGCGGCCTGCAGCTCAGCCGCAGCCAGATCGCCGAGCAACTCGAACTGCTGCGCAGCCAGCGCACAGAGATCGAGACCGCTATCGCCGAGCTCGAAGCCACGCTCGCGCGCCTCGACGCCTGAATCAGCCCGGCCCTGCGGCCGGCACTCGCTACGATCACGATGCCCTGAACCCGCGCCGGTTCAGGGCATTTTTCGTTTGCAAGCTCTGCGTGCGGCGCGCCAATCTCACCCGACTACGCTGTCCGGACGAAAAAGTTGGCATGGGCCCTTGGCAAGTTGCGACCAGATAGTTTATATATGAACTATCTCGAAGCGCCGCTGTCATATGAAGCCGGCAAGCTTCGTCACGAAGGCTGTACGAAACGCCAGGGAGGGATGCGATGCCGGTCTACAAGGCGCCTGTCGAGGACACGCTGTTCCTGCTCAACGACGTCTTCCAGTTCGAGCGCTACAACAACCTGCCGGGCTTTGCCGAGGCGACGCCGGACCTGGTCGAGGCCGTGCTCGGCGAAGGCGCTAGGCTCTGCGAGGAGGTGCTGCAGCCGATCAACCATTCCGGCGACCAGGAAGGCTGCAAGCGCAACGCCGACGGCTCGGTGACGACGCCGAAGGGCTTCAAGCAGGCCTATGAGGCCTACGCCGCCGGCGGCTGGGTCGGTCTCGCCATGGATCCCGAATATGGCGGCCAGGGCCTGCCCTACACGCTCGGTGCGATCATGAACGAGTTCTCGTCGTCGGCGAACATGGCCTTCGCCATGTATCCGGGCCTGACCATGGGCGCGATGGCGGCGCTCTATGTCCACGGCTCCGACGAGCAGAAGCGCACTTATCTGCCGAAGATGGCCGAAGGCACCTGGTCGGGCACGATGAACCTGACCGAGCCGCATTGCGGCACCGATCTCGGCCTGATCAAGACCAAGGCCGTGCCGAACGGCGACGGCTCCTACTCGATCACCGGCACTAAGATCTTCATCTCGGCCGGCGAGCAGGACATCACCGAGAACATCATCCACCTCGTGCTCGCCCGGATCGAGGGCGCCCCGCAGGGCGTCAAGGGCATCTCGCTCTTCGTCGTGCCGCGCAACGAGGTCGGCGCGGACGGTTCGGTCGGTGCCAACAACCACGTCTCCTGCGGCTCGATCGAGCACAAGATGGGCATCCACGGCAATTCGACCTGCGTCATGAACTATGACGGGGCCAAGGGCTGGCTGATCGGGACCGAGAACAAGGGCCTCAACGCCATGTTCGTGATGATGAACGAGGCTCGCCTCGGCGTCGCGATCCAGGGGCTGGCCCAGTCCGAGGTCGCCTATCAGAACGCCGTCGCCTACGCCAAGGACCGCCTGCAGGGCCGGGCGCTGACCGGCGCCAAGAGCCCCGACAAGCCGGCCGACCCGCTCTTCGTCCATCCCGACGTGCGCCGCACGCTGATGTCGATCAAGGCCTTCAACGAGGCGGCTCGCGCCTTCGTCATCTGGAATGCGATCAAGTCGGACGTCGCCCACCGCTCCGGCGATGACGCCGAGCGCCAGGCTGCCGATGACCAGCTCGGTCTGATGACGCCGGTGCTCAAGGGTGTGCTCACCGATGTCGGCTTCGACAATGCGGTGAAGGCTCAGCAGATGTATGGCGGCCATGGCTACATCGCCGAGCATGGCATGGAGCAGTTCGTCCGCGATGCCCGCATCGCCATGATCTACGAGGGCGCCAATGGCGTGCAGGCGATGGACCTGGTCGGCCGCAAGCTCGGCCGCGACGGCGGCCGCGCCATCATGGCCTTCTTCAACGAGGTCGGCGCCTTCGTGAAGGAGAACGAGGGCGACGAGGCGCTGAAGCCGCTGCTGGTTTCGCTCGCCGCCTCGCTCGGCCATCTCCAGCAGGCGACGATGTGGTTCATGCAGAACGCCCTCGCTAAGCCGGACAATGCCGGCGCCGGCGCGCATGACTACATGCACCTGCTTGGCCTGGTCTCGCTTGGCTATATGTGGGTGAAGATGGCCAAGGTCGCGCAGGACAAGCTCAAGGCTGGGGCCGACGAGCGCATGAACGCCAAGCTCGTCACCGCCCGCTTCTTCATGGAGCGCTCGCTCCCTGAGACCGCCGCGCATCTGGCGCGGATCACCTCCGGCTCCGACGCCACCATGGCGCTGAGCGCCGAGCAGTTCTGAGCGTGAATACCATGCCCGGGCCCATGCCCGGGCATCTTGCAGAATTGCCTCGTCATGAGATGGTCAGGCCAAGCCCGACCATGACGGCGGGGACCGAAACGAGCCGCAATCGCGGCCAGCCCGGGAGGCCTTGATGGCTGACGCCTTCATCTACGATCACGTCCGGACGCCGCGCGGCAAGGGCAAGGCCGACGGTTCGCTCCACGAAGTCACGGCGATCGAACTGGGCACGCAGACCCTGCGCGCCCTCAAGGAGCGCAACACCCTCGACACCAAGCTGGTCGAGGACGTCGTCTTCGGCTGCGTCGATCCGGTCGGCGAGGCCGGCGCCGACATCGCCCGCACCGTCGCGCTCAAGGCCGGCTACGGCAAGGAAGTGCCGGGCGTGCAGATCAACCGCTTCTGCGCCTCTGGCCTCGATGCGGTGAACCTCGCCGCGGCGCAGGTCATGTCCGGCCAGAAGGAGATGACGATCGGCGGCGGCGTCGAGAGCATGTCCCGCATCGGCATGGGCGCCTCGGGCTTCGGCATCGCAGTCGACCCATCCGTCGCCATCGACACCTATTTCATGCCCCAGGGCGTCTCGGCCGACCTGATCGCGACGAAGTACGGCTTCTCGCGCGACGATGTCGACGCCTATGCCGTGCGCTCGCACAAGCGCGCCGCCAAAGCCTGGGAGGAGGGTCGCTTCAAGAATTCGGTGATCCCGGTCACCGACGTCAACGGCCTGATCATCCTCGACCGCGACGAGACCATTCGCCCGGCGACCGACATGCAGGCGCTGGCCGCGCTGAAAGCCTCCTTCGTCCAGATGGGCGAGATGGGCGGCTTCGATGCGGTCGCGACCGCGGCGCATCCGGATGTCGAGTTCGTCAACCACGTCCACCATGCCGGCAATTCCTCCGGCATCGTCGATGGCGCCGCGGCCGTGCTGGTCGGCTCGAAGAAGGCCGGCAAGGCGGCGGGCCTCAAGCCCCGCGCCCGCATCAAGGCCTTCGCCACCACCGGCTCCGATCTCGCGCTGATGCTGACCGGTCCGGTCGACGTCACCGAGCTCGTCCTGAAGAAGGCCGGCATGACCGCAAAGGACATCGACCTGTTCGAGCTGAACGAGGCCTTCTCCTCGGTCGTGCTGCGCTACCAGCAGGCCTTCGACATCGACGACGCCGTGCTCAACGTCAATGGCGGTGCCATCGCCATGGGCCACCCGCTCGGCGCCACCGGCGCGATGATCCTGGGTACCGTCCTCGACGAGCTTGAGCGCACCAACAAGCAGACCGCGCTGGTCACGCTTTGCGTCGCCGTCGGCATGGGCGTCGCCACCATCATCGAACGGGTTTGAGGAGAGAGCCGATGAACCTCGTCAATTTCCGCTTCGAGACCGACGCCGACGGCATCGCCACCCTGACCTGGGACATGCCCGAGCGCTCGATGAACGTCATCACCCCGCAGGTGATGGAAGAGCTGAATCAGGTCGTCGACAAGGTCGCCTCGGATGAGACGATCAAGGGCTGCGTCATCGTCTCCGGCAAGGACTCGTTCTCCGGCGGCGCCGACCTCACCATGCTGCAGGGCCTGCGCGACCTCTATGTCAAGCTGGCGAAGGAGCAGGGCGAGCAGATCGCCATGCAGCGCTTCTTCGACGAGAGCCGCAAGCTCTCACTGCTCTACCGCAAGCTCGAGACCTGCGGGAAGCCGTTCGCTGCGGCGATCCATGGCGTCTGCCTCGGCGGTGCCTTCGAGCTCGCGCTCTCCTGCCAGCTGCGTGTTGTCTCCGACGATGCCTCGACCCGCGTCGGCCTGCCCGAGATCAAGGTCGGCCTGTTCCCCGGCGCCGGCGGAACCCAGCGCGTCTCGCGCCTGATGCAGACCGGCGACGCGCTGCAGATGATGTTCAAGGGCGACCAGATCAAGGCGCTGCCGGCCCGCAATATGGGCCTCGTCCATGCCGCCCTGCCGCGCGACCAGATCGTCGCCGCCGCCAAGGAATGGCTCAAGGCCAATCCGCAGGCCAAGCAGCCCTGGGAAGACCCCAAGTTCAAGCTGCCCTCCAATAAGGTCCACTCGCCGGCCGGCATGCAGATATGGCCGCCGGCCAGCGCGATCTACCGCCGCGAGACCAACGACAACTACCCGGCCGCCCGCGCCATCCTGAGCGCGGTCTATGAGGGCCTGCAGTTGCCGATGGACCTCGCGCTGAAGGTCGAGAGCCGCTACTTCGCCAAGATCCTGCGGACGAAGGAGGCGGCCTCGATGATCCGCTCGCTCTTCGTCTCGATGCAGGAACTCAACAAGGGCGCCCGCCGCCCTGCCGACGTCCCCGCTTCCAAGCTGAAGAAAGTCGGCGTCGTCGGCGCCGGCTTCATGGGCGCCGGCATCGCCTATGTCACCGCCAATGCGGGTATCGAGGTGGTACTAATCGACAGGGATGTTGAGGCGGCCGAGAAGGGCAAGGCCTATTCGCACAAGCTGGTCACCGACCAGATCACCAAGGGCCGCGCCAAGACCGCCGATCGCGACGCGCTGCTCGGCCGGATCAAGGCCTCGGCTGATTATGCCGACCTCAAGGGCTGCGACCTCATCGTCGAGGCGGTGTTCGAGGACCCCAAGGTCAAGGCCGAGGTCATCGCCAAGGTCGAGGCCGTGGTCGGCCCCAAGACCATCTTCGGCTCCAACACCTCGACGCTGCCGATCACCGGCCTCGCCGAGCACAGCGAGCGCCCGAAGAATTTCATCGGCATCCATTTCTTCTCGCCGGTCGAGAAGATGCTGCTGGTCGAGATCATCATGGCCAAGAAGACCGGCAAGAAGGCGCTCGCCATGGCGCTCGACTTCGTCCGCGCCATCAAGAAGACGCCGATCGTCGTCAATGACGTCAGAGGCTTCTACGCCAATCGCTGCGTCGGCAACTACATCCGCGAGGGCCACCTCATGCTGATGGAAGGCGTGCCGCCGGCGATGATCGAGGCCGCCGGCAAGCAGGCCGGTATGCCGGTCGGTCCGCTCTCGCTCAATGATGAGGTCGCGGTCGATCTCGCCTACAAGGTGCTGAAGGCGACCAAGGCGCAGCTCGGCGAGGGCGCCGTCGACCCGGCGCAGGAGAAGCTCCTCAACGAGATGGTCGAGAAGCACGGCCGCCTCGGCCGCAAGAACCGGAAGGGCTTCTACGACTATCCGGAAGCCGGTCCCAAGCGGCTCTGGCCCGGCCTTGCCGAGCTCACCAAGAACAAGCTCGAGCCCGAGCTGATCGACATGGAGGAGCTGAAGCATCGGCTTCTGGTCACCCAGGCGCTCGAAGCGGCCAAGACCTATGAGGAAGGCGTCGTCACCGATCCGCGCGAAGCCGATGTCGGCTCGATCATCGGCTTCGGCTTCGCGCCCTATTCGGGTGGCACGCTCTCCTACATCGACAATATGGGCACGGCCGCCTTCGTGAAGCTCTGCGAAAGCCTCGCCAAGAAGCATGGCGAGCGCTTCAAGCCGAACCGGCTGCTGAAGCGCATGGCCAAGACCGGGGAGAGCTTCTACGGCTCGGCCGAGAAGAAGGCCGCGGCCTGATCAGGCGAAGAGCTGCTCCCTCAGGAGCGGCTCCAGCCAGTCGGCGAAGACCTTGAGCCGGCGCGACAGATGCTGCCGGTGCGGATAGAGCAGGGCGACCGGCATCGGCTCCGCCCTGTGCTCCGGCATGACCTCGACCAGCTCGCCCGCCTTCAGATGCGCGGCGACGTCATAGGCCGGGATCTGGATCAGCCCGAGCCCGGAAAGGCAGCAGGCAATATAGGCCTCGGCGCTGTTGACGGTGACGCGCCCGGCCGTCGCCCGGCTGTGCAATTGCCCATCCTCCAGCCATTGCCAATCCTCGACCGCGCCGGTCGAGGGCGAGGCATAGTGCACGGCCTCGTGTGCTGAGAGATCCTCCGGGCTTTCCGGCGTCCCACGCTGCGCCAGATAGGCCGGGCTCGCGACATTGATCAGCCTGAGTTCGCCGAGATTGCGCGCGATCAGGCTGGAATCGCTGAGCGGCCCGACGCGCAGCACGCAGTCGACGCTGTCCTCGACCAGATTGACCGCCCGATCGGTGACGCCGAGCGTGACGGAGATGTCGGGATAGCGCGCAAGGAAAACGGGTAGGGCAGGGGCAATGATCAGCCGCCCGATCCGGCCGGGCACGTCGATCCTGAGCTTGCCGGCGGGCCCGTCGCCGGCGCTGCGGAACAATGTCTCCGCTTCCTCGACTTCGGCGATCAATCTCAGGCAGCGCTCATAGAAGGCGAGCCCGTCCTGCGTCGGCGCGACATGGCGGGTTGTGCGATGCAGCAGCCGTGTCCCGAGCCGATCCTCCAGCAGCCGGATCGCCGCCGAGACCGAAGAGCGCGGCTGGCCGAGCGTCGCGGCGGCGCGGGTGAAGCTGGCGCATTCGACGACGCGGGCGAAGGTGGCGAAGAGCTCGATCCGGTCCATCGCCCAACGATGCGATTGTTCGCCGTAGCTGACAAGTCATGTCAGCTTATCCGGCTTTATCGGGACAATCGGCTGGTTACTTTGCTGACAGGGCGAAACGCCTTCGCAGCACAACAGGAGACCGGGCCATGGCCGACCACGCAATCAAGGGCAAGACCGTCATCATCGCCGGCGGCGCCAAGAATCTCGGCGGCTTGCTCGCCCGCGACCTCGCCGCCCATGGCGCCAAGGCGGTGGCCATCCACTACAACAGCGCCGCGACCAAGGCCGATGCGGATGCGACCGTTGCCGCCGTGAAGGCAGCCGGTGCGCAGGCGGCCGCCTTCCAGGCGGATCTCACCACCGCCGGTGCTGTCGAGAAGCTCTTCGCCGATGTCGTCGCTGCCGTCGGCCGGCCGGATATCGCGATCAACACCGTCGGCAAGGTGCTGAAGAAGCCGATGGCCGAGATCAGCGAGGCCGAATACGATGAGATGGCCGCGGTGAACTCGAAATCGGCCTTCTTCTTCATCAAGGAGGCCGGCAAGGCGCTCAACAATGACGGCAAGATCTGCACGCTGGTGACCTCGCTGCTCGGCGCCTTCACCCCGTTCTATGCCGCCTATGCCGGGATGAAGGCCCCGGTCGAGCACTTCACCCGCGCTGCCTCGAAGGAGTTCGGCGATCGCGGCATCTCGGTCACCGCGATCGGCCCCGGTCCGATGGACACACCGTTCTTCTATCCCGCCGAGGGGGCGGATGCGGTCGCCTATCACAAGACTGCGGCGGCTCTCTCGAAGTTCTCGAAGACCGGGCTCACCGATATCGAGGACATCGTCCCCTTCATCCGTTTCCTGGTCTCGGACGGCTGGTGGATGACCGGCCAGACCATCCTGGTCAATGGCGGCTACACCACGAAATGAGGCGCCGGCCGGCTGCTCTCTCCGAGACGGCCGGCCACTTTTCTTGATGGGAGCTGAAGCGTTCATTCAGCTCCCGTCTATCCTCGCAAGGCTATCAAGACGGCACGAGCGAGTTTCCCCGAGTTGAGGAACGACGCATGCACATGGCGATGGTGATCGGCGGCGGGGTGGTCCTGCTTGGGCTGTTCCTGCTGTTCGGCAAGCTCTGGGGCGGGGCCGAGCCGGCCTTCGCGACTGCGGCCAAGCTTTTCGTGCCGGCCTGGCTCGCGATCGCGCTGGTCAACATGTGGGTCGGCGTCACCAGAGCCGGCTATTCGGTGCGCGAGGAATTGCCGATCCTGGCGGTGGTCTTCGCCGTGCCGGCGGCTCTCGCTCTCCTCGTCGCCTGGCGTGTTGCGCGCTGAAGCGGCTGAAATGTTGCCACCATGGTGGCTCAACCAGCCAGCTCAGGTCTTTCCCCTATGGTCGCTCTGAGCGGCATGGGACTAGACTCAGCTGGCCTTGGACCGGGGAAAATTTGAATTCATGCCTGTGCGGCCGATTTTGAACTTTCCCGATCCACGTTTGCGCCTCCCTGCAGTGCCGGTCACGCGCTTCGATGCGGATCTGCGTGCGCTGGCCGAAGACCTGCTCGACACGATGCGGGCAGCGCCCGGCATCGGCATCACCGCGCCGCATATCGGCGTGTCGTCGCGGCTCGTCGTGCTGGAGCTGACGCCGGGAGAGGTTCGCATCTACGCCAATCCGGTGCTGGACCAGGTCTCGCGCGAAACCATCCGCCACACCGAGGGCAGCGTCTCGATGCCAGGCGTCACCGACGAGCTCGAACGCCATGCTCGCATCCGTGTGCGCTATGTCGATCTCGACGGGCGCGAGCAGAGCGAGGATGCCGATGGCCTGCTCGCCGTCTGCCATCAGCATGAGATCGACCAGCTCGACGGCGTCTTCTGGATCGACCGCCTGTCGCGACTGAAGCGCGACAGGCTTATCGCCCGCTACAACAAGCTGCAGCGGGGATAGTACCGAGTGCAGCACGTCATGCTCAGGCTTGACCCGAGCATCTCAAGCAGGAGGAAGCTCCTGCCCGCGCCTTCTCGTCATGAGATTCTCGGGTCTGGACTTCACTCCGCCCGAGAATGACGCCCGGCCGCTTCAGTTCGCCACCGCCCGGATCACCCGCCGCAGCTTGCCGATCAGCTCTTCGACCTGGGTCTCCGTGATGATCAGTGGCGGCGAGAAGGCGATCGTGTCGGCGGCGGTGCGGATCATCAGCCCTTCCTCGTGGAAGGCACGCTCGATCACCTCGTAGCCGCGCTTGCCGGCACCTTCCGCCCTCGGCGCAAGGTCGACGGCGCCGACCAGGCCCAGCGTGCGGATGTCGACCACGTTCGGCTCGCCCTTCAGGCTCATCACCGCATCGGCCCAGGCGCTCTCCATCGCCCGGGCGCGCTCGAACAGGCCCTCCTCGCGATAGATGTCGAGCGAGGCCAGCGCGGCGGCGGCCGCCAGCGGGTGGCCCGAATAGGTGTAACCGTGGAACAGCTCGATGACGTTGTCCGGGCCCTTCATGAACGTGTCGTAGATGTGCTTGCGCACGATCACGCCGCCCATCGGCACCGTGCCGGAGGTCACGCCCTTGGCGAAGGTGATCATGTCGGGGATGACGCCGTAGCGCTCGGCGGCGAAGGCGAAGCCGAGACGGCCGAAACCGGTGATGACCTCGTCGAAGATCAGCAGGATGCCGTGCTTGTCGCAGAGCTCGCGCAGCCGCTTGAGATAACCCTTCGGCGGCGGCAGCGCCCCGGTCGAGCCCGCCATCGGCTCGACGATCACGGCGGCGATGGTCGAGGCGTCGTGCAGGGCGACGACGCGCTCAAGGTCATCGGCGAAATGCGCGCCATAGTCCGGCTCGCCCTTGCTGAAGGCCTGCTTCTCGCGGTCGTAGGTGTGGGCGATGTGGTCGGTGCCGGTCAAAAGCCCGCCGAAGAACTTGCGGTTGTTGACCATGCCGCCGACGGAAATGCCGCCGAAGCCCACGCCGTGATAGCCGCGCTCGCGGCCGATCAGACGCGTCTTCGAGCCCTTGCCCGAGACGTTCCAGTAGGCGAGGGCGATCTTCAGCGCCGAATCCGCCGCTTCCGAGCCCGAGCCGGCGAAGAAGACATGGTCGAGATCGCCCGGCGCCAGCGCTGCGATGCGGGCCGCGGCGGCGAAGACCTTGGGGTGGCCGTATTGGAAGGACGGGGCGTAATCGAGCTCGCGCGCCTGCGCCTGGATCGCCTGGATGATCGGCTCGCGGGCGTGGCCGGCATTGCAGCACCACAGGCCGGCGGTGCCGTCCATCACCGGCTTGCCCTCGGGGGTGTAGTAGAACATGCCCTCGGCCCGGGCGACCATGCGCGGGTTCTGCTTGAACGACCGGTTCGCCGTGAACGGCATCCAGTAGGCTTCGAGATCGTTCGGAGAGCTGATGGCGCTCGGCGCAGAGGTCATGATCCGGTCCCATTTAGTTTTTTAAAGCTTCCTCAACCTAGCAGCGCGGTCGGGGCTGTAAATCCATGTCGGCTCGGGGCATGCCTGCGTCCGGCGAGCGGCGGCCCGCCGCTCGGGGCAGGTGACGTAACGTCGTTTCCGGCGTAGTCTGAACAAGGGGGTAACACTGGACTACGCCCCAATGACTGAAGGCGTTGCCGGTCGGGACGGGAGCGAGTCGATCGCGCCGGAGGATATCCGCGCGCAGCTCGACCGCGTCCTCGCGTCTGACATCTTTCGCAGCGCGCCGCAGCTGACCGCCTTTCTGAGCTATGTCGTCGAGCAGGCCCTGGCCGGCCGCGCCGCCGAGCTCAAGGGCTATACCATTGCTGTCGAAGCGTTCGGACGCCCGCCCGAGTTCGATCCGCAATCTGACCCGATCGTGCGCGTCGAGGCGGGGCGCCTGCGCAAGGCGCTCAATCTCTATTTCGCGGCTGAGGGCGTGCGCGATCCCGTGCGGATCGCGATTCCCGTCGGTGCCTATGTGCCGAGCTTTACGCGGCTGGGCTTCCCGGAGCCCGAGGCTCCAACCGCGAGCTTCCAGTCTGCGCAGGCCATCCCGGCCGCCGGCAGGCGATGGCGCGCCTGGATCTATTCGGCTACCGCGCTGGCTCTGACCGGCATGGTCGCGTTCATGGCCTGGCAGCGGGGCGAGCCGGAGCCGAATATCGCCATGTCGAGCGGGGACATGCAGGCGCCGCGCCCCGCAATCCCCGGTGCGCCCGACCAGTCCGCTTCGGCGCAGCCTCCCGAGCCGGTCGCGACACCTGCGAGTCTGCCCGTGGTTGCCGTTGTGGTCGCCGGAGACATCGTCGATCCCGTGGTCGAGGATGCGGCGCGGCTGTTCATGCGCCATCTCGTCGACACCATGGCCCGCTTCGACGACCTGCTCGTGGTCAAGTCGCCGGCGACGGCGTTGCGACCGGAGGAAGGCGCCGATTATGTCCTGACCCTCAACACGTCGCGAGCGGGCGACAAGGTCGAGGGGTTCGTGCGGCTGAGCGCGGCGAAGGACGGGCGCGTGGTCTGGACAACCTCCGGCGCGCGCAGCCTGGCGGCCGTGAGCGACGGCACGGAATTGCGCGAGCTGGCGCAGAGTGTGGCGATCCGGCTGGCGCAGCCCTTCGGCATCCTGCATGCCGACTTCAGGCTCGCCACGCTGCCCCCCGGCATCGCCTGCATCTACCAGGCGCTCAATTTCCGCCGGCATATGAGGGCGGATGATCATCTTGCCGCGCGCAACTGCCTTGACGGACTGGTTGCGCGCGATCCCGACTTCCATCCGGCCTGGTCACATCTGGCCTTGCTCACTGTGGATGAATACGCCTCCGGTTTGAACGTGCGCTCCGGCTCGCCGCTCGACCGGGCCCTTGCCGCCGCGCTCACTGCCGTGAGGCTGGCGCCGGCGAGCGCGCGCGCCCATCAGGCCCTGATGGAGGCGCAGTTCCTGCGCGGCATGACGGAAGAGGCGCTCAAATCCGGCCGGGAGGCGATGACGCGCAACCCCTACGATCCCGACATCATGGCCGATCTCGGCGCGCGCTACGTCCAGCTCGACCGGGCGGCCGAGGGGCTGCCCTTGCTCGAGCGCGCCGTTGCGCTGAGCAATGGCCGGCCTTCCTGGTATGATGTCTTCCTCTACTTCGCGGCCTATCTGACCGGCGCGAACAAGCTCGCGGAGAACCAGGCCTCCCTGATCAAGGCGGAGGAGACGCCGCTTGCCTTGGTCGCGCGTGCCGTGGCGAGCGCCGCGGCGGGGGATCGTGACGCGCTGGAGGAAGCCTTGCGGATGCTGGGCCAGGCCGAGCCGCTCTTTGCCCTCGATGCGCGGCTTTTTCTGACGCGCAAAGGGTTCTCGCCGCCGGTCATCGACCGCATCCTGGCTGCGATCGGCCAAGCCGGGCTGCCATTGCGATAGGCCGGGAGCTGGGGACACCGGCAGGGTTCGGTCGCGCAATCCATCGATGGGCCTCGCAGTTGCTGAATCTGGCCGCTATCCTGTGGGCGTCGCAGCTGATTCGTAGCGTTGCGTTGCCCCTCAACCCCTTGCGCGATTTCAGCCCTTGGCTCGCATCCGCCTCAGCGCTCTCTCTCCGGCCGCCAGCGGCGTCGTCGGCTTTTCGCTGGGCGCCGCCGCGATCCTGCTCCTGCCGGGCAATCTCGCCAATGCGGTGGGATTGCTGAGCGCCGGGCTCGGCTTGGCCGGAGCGGCTGCTCTGGCACGTCGCAGCGCGGCGCGCGAACGCGAGCAGCTCCTCGCGGCGATCGGCGAGGTCAAGGTCCGCCTTGCGACCAACGCCATCCGCGTCGACGCGATGGCCAAGCGCCTCGACCAGGTGCCGATGGGCGAGGCTGACGCCGCGCCGGCCAAGGCGATGCTCCACGAATTGACGGCCGAAGTCGGCCTGCTCGGCGACCTCCTGCAGCAGGTTGCGACGACATTGGGCGAGCATGACGACCAGCTCAGCCGTATTGAAGGCCGGCTCGCCAATCCGCCGCCGCAACCGGCGCGGATTGCGGCTCTGGTCCCTGACCGTTCCGAGTTCCGCGCTCCTGAGCCTCTGGTCGCGACACGGCAGGATCCGGCCGAGGCGGCACAGCGTCGCGCTGCCGAGGAGCGCGCCGCCCTGATCAGCGAAGCTCTGGCGAAGGGGCAGGTCGAAGTCCATCTCCAGCCGATCGTCAGCCTGCCGCAGCGCCGGACGCGGGGATATGAAGCACTCGTCCGGCTGAGGCTCGACGAGAAGACGCTGCTGCTTCCTTCGGAATTCCTGACCACGGTCGAGGAGCGCGGCTTCGGCCCGACGCTCGATGCGCTCGTTCTGACGCGGGCGCTGGCCATCGCCCGCCATCTCGGCAGCAAGCCGGGCGAGCTCTTCGTCTCCTGCAATTTCAGCGCGGCGACCTGGGGCTCGTCACGCGCCTTGGCGGCGCTGTCGCGCATCCTGGAAAAATACCACGACCATATCGGCAACCTCGTCATCGAGGTGCCGCAGCGCGTCTTCCGAGCGCTGGAGCCCGCGAGCCTCGGGCTGCTCGGCGCCATGTCGGCCAATGGCGTGCGCTTTGCGCTCGACCATGTCGCCGATCTGCGTTTCGACCCGGTCTCGCTGCATGATCGCGGCGTGCGCTTCGTCAAGGTCTCGGCGGCGCTGCTGCTCGCGGAAGCACGCGGTGGCAAGCTCGCAGATATCGCGGCGGGCGATATCGCGGTTCAGCTCGCCCGCGGTTCGATCCAGCTCGTCGCCGAGGAGGTCGAGGACGATCCGATGGTCGCCGACATGCTCGATCTCGGCATCGGCTTCGGCCAGGGCGTCGTCTTCTCGCCGCCGCGCCCGGTCAGGCCCGAGGTCTTCGCCGAGCCGCAGACGGCTGAGGCCGCAGCGGCTCCCAAGCCGGCCGCTGCCATGGCGCCGCCTGCCTCGGCCGAGGTGGTCGAGCACCCAGCGATGGCGCCGCCGCCGGCCGTGAAGCGCGTGCCTTTCCGCGACATCCTGCGCCGCGCGACCGCCTGATCTCTTCCTCGGAGGCCGAAGTGCTGGCCCGCGCCTCCGAAGCCGCGTAAACAGGCGGCGCCTATTCGTGGGAGCTTTCTCCAGTGCCGTCATCGACCCGCCTTCTGTCCGGGGTTGCGCCCGTCATCGGCCAGTACGAGCTCTGCCTCTGCGACATCTGGGGCGTGGTCCATAACGGCGTCGCGCCCTTCGCCGCCGCCTGCGATGCGTTGGCCCGGATGCGCGCGGGCGGCGTCACCGTCGTGCTGGTCTCGAACGCACCGCGCCCGCGCTCGGAGATCGCCGTCCAGCTCGGCAAGCTCGGCGTGCCCGGCGACGCCTTCGACGCGATCGTCACCTCTGGCGACGTCGCGCGCGACCTGATCGCCCACCGCGCCGGCGAGCCGCTCTATCATCTCGGGCCGTCCCGAGACCTGCCACTCATGGCGGGACTGGACGCCCCCCGTGTCGGCGCGGCGCAGGCGCATTACGTCGTCTGCACCGGCCTGTTCGACGACGAGACCGAGACGGCCGAGAGCTATGCCGACCAGCTCGCGGATTTCGCTCGCCGCGGCCTGACGCTGATCTGCGCCAATCCGGACCTTGTCGTCGATCGTGGCGGGCGCATCGTGCCCTGCGCCGGCTCGCTTGCGGTGGCCTATGAGACGCTCGGCGGCGAGGCGATCTATGCCGGCAAGCCGCATGCGCCGATCTACGATCTCGCCATCCGCATCGGCCAGGAGCTGCGCGGCGAGACGATCGAGAAAGCGCGCATCCTCGCGATCGGCGACGCGATCCGCACAGACATCGCTGGTGCCGCGCAGTATGGCCTGGCTTCGCTGATGTGCGTCGCCGGCATCCATGCGGGCGAGATGGCGGGCTTGTCGAACGAGGCGCTGCAGGGCTGGTTCGGCCGACAGAGCCACCGGCCCGACTACGCCATGCCGCATCTGGCCTGGTAAGGCGCTCGCCGGAAACACGCTGTCATTCCGGGGCGCTGCGTAGCAGCGAGCCCGGAATCCGGAGCCGATGCGTGTAGAAGCGAGGCGCCGAGATCGCAGCGCGTCGCTTGATCCGGCATCGGTTCTGGGTTCCGGGCCCTTCGCAGCGCGAAGTTCCGGAAGGGCGGGGGGCTGAACGAAAGCTGCGTAACCCGCGACTCAGGCCGCGCAGGCCGCCTCGATCTTCGATTTCAGCGTCTGCGCGTTGAACGGCTTGACGATGTAATTGTTCACGCCGGCCTTCTTGGCGGCGATGACGTTCTCGGTCTTCGATTCCGCCGTCACCATGATGAAGGGCGTTTCGGCGATGGCGTCCTCGTTGCGGACCTGGCGGAGCAATTCGTAGCCGGTCATCGGCTCCATGTTCCAGTCCGAGATCACCAGCCCGTATTTCTTGTCGCGCATCTTGGCGATCGCGGCATTGCCGTCGGAGGCGTCGTCGACATTCTCGAAGCCGAGCTGCTTCAGGAGGTTGCGGATGATCCGCACCATCGTCTGGTAGTCGTCCACCACCAGGATCGGCATTGACGGGTCGACAGCCATGACGGTGCTCCTAGCAAGTAGTCAGCAGGGCCCAACGGCGCCGGCGCGTGGCCGCTCTCGCAGAGCAGCGACCTTGGGTCAATTGTCATAGGTGCTCGGCGTTTCAAAGCCGTTAACCCGGTCGCCGAGTGACCAAGCGGCATACGACTTTGGGAGGAAGGGGAGACAAGGCAACAGGCACCAAAGTTCAATGGTGCGATGCAGCGAACTATGGGACGCTCCTCGCTCGTTTCTGGACGCAGGCGGTCTTCTTCCGTGCTGCAGTTGCGAGAGCTGACCGATGATGGCGAGCGCGCTCTATCAAGTCCATGCCTTCGAGGATCTGGTCGTCGGCCAGCGTGAAAGCCTGATGCGCACCGTGATGGAGCGCGACATCTCGCTCTTCGCCGACCTGTCGGGCGATGCCAATCCGATCCATCTCTGCGACCGTTACGCCGCCTCGACCAAGTTCGGCCAGCGCATCGCCCATGGCATGCTGACGGCGAGCCTGGTCTCGGCCCTGCTCGGCACGCGCCTGCCGGGACCTGGCGCTGTCTATCTCTCGCAGACCCTCAATTTCCTAGCGCCGGTGAAGATCGGCGACGTCGTCACCGCCCGTGTCGAGGTGGCCGAGCTCGTGCCGGAGCGCCGCCGCGCCCGGTTGTTCTGCGAATGCCTGGTCGACGGCAAGGCGGTGTTGGAAGGCGAGGCCTGGGTCGCGCTGCCGCGCGCAGCCGCATAGGGCTGAACCGGCCTTGACGCTTCCTGCCGCTTGGGGCCAAACACGAGGCTAGCCGGGGCTTCCCGGCGCCGACCCAGCGTTCCATGACCTCATCCCCCGAGGCGGCGCGGCCCGACGCGCAGCCCGTCTTCGTCCTCGAACCCGGCAAGCCGGTGCCGGCCGATCTGCGCGGCCGGGTGCTGGCGCTCGGCAATTTCGACGGCGTGCATCGTGGCCATGCCGAGCTCGCGCGCGCCGCGGGCGAGATGGCGGCGCAGCAGGGAACCAGCGCCGCCGCGCTGACCTTCGAGCCGCATCCGCGCAGCGTCTTTCGGCCCGAGCAGCCGGTGTTCCGGCTGACGCCCGAGTCGATCAAGGTCGCGCTTCTCGCCGATCTCGGGCTCAGCCCCAGCTTCGTCATAGCGTTCGACCGCGCCGTCGCCGGCATTCCCGCCGAGGCCTTCGTCGATGACCTCCTGCTCGGCCAGCTTGGCGCTGCCGGCCTCGTCTGCGGCTATGATTTCCATTTCGGCAAGGGCCGCACCGGCTCGCCCGAGATGCTGCAGGCCCGCGCCGGCCATGCCGGCATTCCCGTCGCCGTGGTGCCGCCCTTTACCTTCCTCGGTGAGCCCGTGTCCTCGACGCTGGTCCGCACCGCGCTCGAAGCCGGCGATGTCGATCATGCCGCGGCGCTGCTCGGCCGGCCCTGGTTCGTGCGTGGCGAGATTGTCCATGGCGACAAGCGCGGCCGCGATCTCGGCTACCCCACCGCGAACATGCATCTCGGCCATGATTGCCGCCTGCGTTTCGGCATCTATGCGGTTCGCATGAAGATCGACGGCGTCTGGCACGACGGCGTCGCCAGCTTCGGCAGCCGGCCGACCTTCGACGACGGCGCGCCAAAACTCGAGACCTTCGTCTTCGATTTCTCCGGCGACCTCTATGGCAAGACGGTCGACGTCGCCTTCGTCGCTTTCCTGCGCGGCGAGGCGAAATTCGACTCTCTCGAGGCGCTGATCGCCCAGATGGATGCCGACAGCGCAAGCGCGCGCGGCATCCTGGCGGCGACGCCGGCCTTCCTTCCTTGACGACGCTTTGCTAGAAGCCGGCCATGCCCGCTCCGCACTCCGTTCCGCTTCGGCGAATTACCGGCCCGGCTGCCGCCCTGCGCTGATGGCGCGGGCGCTTGCGCAGGCCGGGACGACGATCGCTTCCCCGTGACATCTCAAGGATGGGCGCCGCACCGAATGCCGAGCCGCCATCCGCACAGCCGAGCCGGACCATGACCGACAAGACCGCCGAAAAGCCCGAAGTCACCGATTATTCGCAGACCCTGTTCCTGCCGCAGACGGAGTTCCCGATGCGCGCCGGCCTGCCGCAGCGCGAGCCCGAACTGCTCGCCCGCTGGGCCAGGATGGACCTCTACCGCAAGCTGCGCGAGGCCGGGCAGGGCCGCGACCGCTTCGTCCTGCATGACGGCCCGCCCTATGCCAACGGCAACATCCATATCGGCCACGCGCTCAACAAGGTGCTGAAGGACCTGGTGACGCGCTCGCAGCAGATGCTCGGTTACGACTCGAATTATGTGCCGGGCTGGGACTGCCATGGCCTGCCGATCGAGTGGAAGATCGAGGAGCAGTACCGCGCCAAGGGGCTGAACAAGGACGACGTTGATGTCGTCGAGTTCCGCAAGGAATGCCGCGCCTTCGCCGAGAAATGGGTCGATATCCAGCGCACCGAGTTCAAGCGCCTCGGTGTCGAGGGCGACTGGGACGATCCCTATTTGACCATGGCCTTCGGCGCCGAGGCGCAGATCGCCCGCGAGATCATGAAGTTCGCCGAGAACGGCATGCTCTATCGCGGCTCCAAGCCGGTAATGTGGTCGGTGGTCGAGAAGACCGCTCTGGCCGAGGCTGAGGTCGAGTACGAGGAGCACACCAGCGATACGATCTTCGCGGCGTTCCCGGTGCTTGGCTCCGGTCCGCTCGCCGGCGCGTCGGTGCTGATCTGGACGACGACGCCCTGGACGATTCCGGGCAACCGCGCCATCTCGTTCCACAACAAGATCGCCTATGGCCTCTATCGCGTCACAGCGGCCCCGGACGGCAACTGGGCCAAGGTCGGGGCGCGCTATGTGCTGGCCAAGAACCTCGCCGAAGCGCTGTTCAAGACCGCCAAGGTCGAGGCTTACGAACTGGAGCGCGACGTCAGCGCCACCGATCTCGCCGGTCTCGCGACCGCCCACCCGCTGCGTGGCCAGGGCTATGAGTTCGACGTGCCGCTGCTCGACGGCGACCATGTCACCGACGATGCCGGTACCGGCTTCGTCCACACCGCCCCGGGCCATGGCCGCGAGGACTTCGACGTCTGGATGGCCAATGGCCGCATGCTGGCCGAGCGCGGCATCGAGACCCGTATCCCCTATACCGTCGATGCCGATGGCCGCTTCACCAGGGAGGCCCCTGGCTTCGAGGGTGCGCAGGTCATCACCGACAAGGGCGAGAAGGGCAACGCCAACGAGGTCGTGATCAAGGCGCTTGCCGTGACCGGCAACCTCGTCTCGCGCGGGCGCCTCAAGCACCAGTATCCGCATAGCTGGCGCTCGAAGAAGCCGGTGATCTTCCGCAACACGCCGCAATGGTTCATCGCCATGGACAAGCCCTATGGCGATGCCGGCGCGCCCGATCCGGCGGCGCCGGCCCCGACCGCCGGCGGCAATGCCGATACCTTGCGCAACCGTGCCCTCAAGGCGATCAGCGAGACCGAGTGGGTCCCCGCCGCCGGCGAGAATCGCATCAACGGCATGATCGCCAACCGGCCGGACTGGGTGGTCTCGCGCCAGCGCGCCTGGGGCGTGCCGATCACTGTCTTCGTCGACAAGGAGAGCAAGGAGATCCTGGTCGACGAGAAGGTCAACGCCGCGATCGCCGAGGCTTTCGAGCAGGAGGGCGCCGACGCCTGGTTCACCGACACCGATGGCGCCCGCTTCCTCAAGCCCTATGGCTACGACCCCGCCAAATACGAGCGTGTCGTCGATGTGCTCGACGTCTGGTTCGATTCAGGCTCGACCCATGCCTTCACCCTGGAGAAGCGCGCCGACCTCAAGACCCATCGCATCGTCGATGGCGGCCGCGACAAGGTGATGTATCTCGAAGGCTCGGATCAGCATCGCGGCTGGTTCCATTCGAGCCTGCTCGAAAGCTGCGGCACGCGCGGCCGCGCGCCCTATGACGTGGTGCTGACCCACGGCTTCTGTCTCGACGAGAAGGGCGAGAAGATGTCGAAGTCGAAGGGCAACGTCACCGCCCCGCAGGACATCATCAAGGATTCCGGCGCCGACATTCTGCGCCTCTGGGTCGCGGCGGCCGATTATTCCGACGACCTGCGCATCGGCAAGGAGATCCTCAAGACCTTCGTCGAGACTTATCGCAAGCTGCGCAACACCATGCGCTGGATGCTCGGCACGCTCGCCCATTTCGACGAGACGGTCCGCGTTGCCGATCCGGCCTCCATGCCGGAGCTGGAGCGGCTGATGCTGCATCGCCTTGCCGAGCTCGGTCCGCAGGTCGAGGAGGCCTACCGCACCTACGACTACAAGAAGGTCGTGACCCTGCTCTCGCAGTTCATGAACACCGAGCTCTCGGCCTTCTATTTCGACGTCCGCAAGGATGCGCTCTATTGCGATCCGCGCTCCAGCCATGTCCGCAAGAGCGCGCTCACCGTCGTCGACCATCTCTTCCGCTGCCTGACGACCTGGCTCGCGCCGATCCTGGTCTTCACCGCCGAAGAAGCCTGGCTCGACCGTTATCCGCAGGCGAAGGCCGGCGACGGTTCCGTCCATCTCGAGCTCTTCGCCAAGGCGGATGGCGCCTGGCTTGATCCCGAGCTGGCCGAGCGCTGGGCCAAGATCCGGCGCGTGCGCCGCGTCGTCACCGGCGCGCTCGAACTGGAGCGTGCGGCCAAGCGTATCGGCTCCTCGCTGGAGGCCGCGCCGATCGTCCACATCGCCGATCCCGATCTGCGCGCGGCGCTGAGTGGGCTCGATCTCGCCGAGATCTGCATCACCTCCGGCGCCAAGATCGCCGACGGCGAAGGGCTGGCCGAGGCCTTCCGCTTGCCGGATGTGCCTGGTGTCGCCGTGGTGCCGGTGCGCGCCTCGGGCATCAAATGCGCCCGCTCCTGGAAGTATTTCGACCCGGCGACGGCCGAACCTGGTTTCCCCGAGGTGACGCCGCGTGACGCCAAGGCGCTGCGTGAGATCGGGCGCGCTGCGTGAGCACGCAGACGCCATCACTGCGCCGTCTCGGCACCCTGATCGTCGCGCTGACCTTCGTGCTCGACCAGGCACTGAAGCTCTGGCTGCTCTTCGGCCTGAGACTGGCCGAGGAGGGGCCGTTCCAGCTCGCCTCCTTCCTGGAGATCGTGCTCGCCTGGAATCGCGGCATCTCCTACGGCCTGTTCCAGCAGTCGACCGATATCGGTCGCTGGGCGCTGGTCGTGCTTTCCATCGTTGCGGCGATCTGGCTCTGGCGCTGGATGTGGCGCTCCGACGACAAGCTGACGGTGGTGAGCCTCGCTCTCATCATCGGCGGCGCGCTCGGCAACGGGCTCGATCGCATGGTCTACGGTGCCGTCGTCGATTTCGTGCATTTTCACGTCGGCAGCTTCAGCTGGTACATCTTCAACATCGCTGACGCGGCGATCGTCTTCGGGGTGCTCGGTCTGCTCTGGGAGTCGCTGAGGCCGGGGGCGGGCCGTTCCAGGGCAGCCTGAGCGCGTATCCGAGGCGCTTCCAAACAGGTCGGCCACAGCTCATTTACGGCAATCCGGCAAAAGGGCTCCCGATTTCGCCGGATATGGGTTAAAAGGCCCGCCATGCTTTCGCCGCGTCGCTCAGGCAAGACGCCGGCAGGTATCGGTATGGAGAGGTGAGATGGCTTATCGGATCCGCGCTTCGCGCATGCTGCTCGCCGGCGGCCTGCTGCTGGCGACGACCCCTGCTTTCGCCCAGGAAGGCATGCTCTTCAAGAATCTGGTCGATGGCATGGGCCTGTTCGGCCGTGACAAGGCGGATATCGAATACAAGCAGCGCGCGCCGCTGGTCGTGCCGCCGTCCTCCACCTTGCCGAAGCCGCAGGAGGCTGGTGCCAATCGCAGCGCTGCCTGGCCGGATGATCCGGATGTCGCCCGCCGCAAGGCCGAGCGCGACAGCGCCAATGTCCTGTTCTCGACCACCGAGGCCTATCGCGCAAACACCAGGCCGCTGATGTCGCAGGAGGAACTGCGCCGCGGCCGCGTCGCCGGCCGAGCGAACGGGCCGGAAGGCATCGTTCCCGACCACAACACCGGCAACAATCAGATCGAGCCGATCCGAATTGGCCGCGAGATGGCGGCTCGCCAGGCGCAGACCGATACCTCGAACCTCGCCTACGGCACCGAGCCGGCCCGCCGCTATCTGCACGAGCCGCCGACCGGCTATCGTCGCCCGGCTGCGACCGCCGCGCTCGGTCCGGGCGTATCCGGTCCGCGCGAGGACAAGCAGGCTGTCGGCCAGCGCGAGTTCCTGACCGGCCAGAAGGTCTACGAAAACCAATAGGCTGTCGGCCATTGTTGGGCGCTGCGTTGGTTTTCCGCCGTAGCCGGACTATCTAGAGCACGAGCCTCTTTCCCGGCTCGGGCCCATCCGGGCCCGGGCCGGTTCGTTTCTGGACCTCGCGATCTGCAGGAGCTTTTCAAGGTCATGACGGTGCACACCGCTCCCGCCAACACAGCCAGCCAGATCGAATCCTACAGGCTCGCCAACGGGCTCCAGATCGTGGTCGCGCCCGACCATCGCGCGCCCGTCGTCACCCATATGGTCTGGTACCGAAACGGCTCCGGCGACGATCCGGCCGCCAAGTCGGGCATCGCCCATTTCCTCGAGCACTTGATGTTCAAGGGCACGGCCAAGTGGCCGGCCGGTGAGTTCTCCAAGATCGTCGCGAGCTATGGCGGCCAGGAGAACGCCTTCACCTCCTATGACTACACCGCCTATTTCCAGCGCGTGCCGAAGGAGCACCTGCGCGCCATGATGGACTACGAGGCCGACCGGATGACCGGCCTCGCTTTCGACGAGAGCGTGGTTGCGCCGGAGCGCGACGTCGTGCTGGAGGAGCGGCGCATGCGCGTCGACGCCGACCCTGCCGCCCAGCTCGGCGAGGAGTTCTCCAGCGCGCTCTATGTCCACCACCCCTATGGGACGCCGATCATCGGCTGGGAGCACGAGATCGAGGGGCTCTCGCGCGACGACGCCTTCGCCTATTACCAGCGCTTCTATACGCCCGAGAACGCCATCCTGGTCGTTGCCGGCGATGTCGAGCCGGCAGAGGTCCTGCGCCTTGCCCAGGAGACCTATGGCGTGATCCCCGCCCGCGGCGAGGCGCCGGCCCGCAAGCGCCCGGCCGAGCCCGAACCGCGTGCTGCCCGCCGCGTGGCCCTCAACGATCCGCGCGTGCAGCAGCCCTCGCTGCGCCGCGCCTGGCTGGCGCCGACCTATGTCTCGCCGCAGCGCGACGAGGCCTTCGCGCTCGAGCTCGCTGCCGAGATCCTCGGCGGCGGCACGACCTCGCGGCTCTATCGCAAGCTCTGCGTCGAGCAGGAGCTCGCTGCCGGCGCCGGCGCCTATTTCATGGGCTCGATGGTCGACCGTTCAGCTTTCCAGCTCTCGGTCAGTCCGCGTCCGGGTGTCGCGATGGCGGCGCTCGAAGCCGGGCTCGATGCGGCGCTCGCCGCCTTCATCACTGACGGACCGACCGAGCTGGAGCTTGCCCGCGCCCGCACTCGCCTCGTCGCCGAGACGGTCTTCGCCCGCGACAGCCAGTCCTCGCTGGCTCGCATCTTCGGCTCGGCCCTTGCTGTCGGCGAGACCGTCGAGGACGTGCTGTTCTGGCCGCAACGTATCGAGGCGGTGACCCGCGAGCAGGTCACCGAAGCTGTCAGGCGCTATCTCAGGCCCGATCGCTCGGTCACCGGCCTGCTCCTGCCGGCCGCCGCCTGATATCGCGCTGAAAGCCATTACCGGCAGGTTTTGGCCTGCCATCGAGGATTGCCGATGACCGTTTCGCTCGCTCCCACCGCCGCCACTCCCGGGCCCTCGCTCGCCGTCCAGCGCGTCACCGCCACCTGCGGTGTCGAGGCCTGGCTGGTCGAGGAGCACAGCCTGCCGCTGCTCGCCCTCGACTTCGCCTTCGACGGCGGCGCCAACCGCGACCCGGCCAATGCGGCCGGCAGCGCCAACCTCGTCTCCGGTCTGCTCGACGAGGGCGCCGGTGATCTCGACGCCGAGGCCTTCCAGGGGCGGCTTGCCGACCACGCCATCAACCTCTCCTTCGATGCCCGCCGCGACGATTTCCACGGCCAGCTCCAGACCCTGTCGCAGCATCGCGAGGTCGCCTTCGAACTGCTCGGCCTCGCCCTCAACGCGCCACGCTTCGACGCCGATGCGGTGGCTCGGGTCAAGGCACAGGTGATCGCCGGCCTGCAGCGCCAGGCGCAGAATCCGGACGTGATGTGCCGCAACGCGCTCTTCGCCGCCGCCTTTCCCGGCCATCCCTATGGCCGGCCGGAGCGCGGTGACGTCGCCAGCGTCAGTGGCATCGAGCCTGCGGCGCTGAAGGCGCTGACGCAGGGCCTCTTCACTCGCGGTGGTCTCAAGGTCGTCGCGGTCGGCGACATCACCGCCAGCGAATTGTCCGCGCGGCTGGATGCCCTGTTCGGCGCCCTGCCGGCCGGAGCGCCGCGCGTCGAGCCCGCCGCGCCTTTGCCGGTCGCTGGGCTCGGTGAGACCCGTATCGTCGATCTCGACGTGCCGCAGACCGTGCTGCGCTTCGTCGGCCCCGGCCTGATGTGGGGCGATCCCGACTTCATCGCTGCGACGGTGCTGAACCATATCCTCGGCGGTTCGGCCTTCACCTCGCGCCTGTTCATGGAAGTCCGCGAGAAGCGCGGCCTCGCCTATGGCGTCTCCTCCAGCCTGATCCCCTTGCGCCAGAGCGGCTTCCTCGTCGGCGGCACCTCGACCCGCAATGACCGCGTCGCCGAATCCATGGCGGTGATCCGCGAGGAGATCGCCAAGCTCGTTACTGAAGGGCCGAGCGAGCACGAGGTCGAGGAGGCCAAGCGCTACCTCATTGGCTCCTATTCGCTGCGTTTCGACACCTCGCCGAAGATCGCCGGTGAATTGCTTGGCCTCGCAATTCGCGGCGAACAGCCCGATTTCGTCGAGACCCGCAACCAGCACTTCACCGCGGTGACCCTGGCCGATGTCCGCCGCGTCGCCCAGCGCCTGTTCGGCGAGGGCAAGCTGCTCGTCCAGGCCGTCGGCCGGCCGGTCGGTCTGGTCTGACGCTCCCAGCCGAGGAGCTCTCATGAGCATCCGCCGCCTCGATCCCGTCCTGGTCGATCGCATCGCTGCCGGCGAGGTGATCGAGCGGCCGGCAGCGGCGGTAAAGGAGCTGGTCGAGAACGCGATCGATGCCGGCGCCACCAGCATAGCCGTTACCATCCGGGCCGGTGGGCGCGAGCTGATCCGCGTCGTCGACGACGGCATCGGCATGAGCCCCGACGACCTCGCGCTCAGCGTCGAGCGCCACGCCACCTCCAAGCTCCCCGACGGCGACCTCTTCGCCATCCGTTCGCTCGGCTTCCGCGGCGAGGCGCTGCCTTCGATCGGCTCGGTCGCGCGGCTCTCGATCACCACGCGCCAGCGCGATGCGGCGCAGGGCTGTGCCCTCGTCGTCGAGGCCGGCGCCAAGGGGGCGGTCAGGCCGGCGGCCGCGGCGCCCGGCACCCGCATCGAGGTCAGCGATCTCTTCATCTTCACGCCGGCTCGCCTGAAATTCCTGAAGAGCGACCGGGCCGAGGCGCAGGCCGTCTCCGACATGCTGCGGCGGCTCGCCATCGCCCATCCCGAGGTCCGCTTCTCGCTCGAGGGCGAGCATGCCGGCGCCTTCGACTGGCCGGCCGAGCCGATCGGCGCCGACGGCCATCTGCGCCGCCTCGGCCGGGCGCTCGGGCGTGACTTCCCGGAGAACGCGCTCACCGTCGAGACCGAGCGCGAGGGCGTCCGGCTCTCCGGCTTCGCCGGCCTGCCGACCTTCCATCGCGGCACCTTGGCCGGCGTCCACATGGCGGTGAACGGCCGCCCGGTGCGCGACAAGCTGCTGCTCTCGGCGGTGCGCGGCGCCTATGCCGACGTTGTGCCCTCTGATCGGCATCCGGTTCTCTATCTCGACGTGCTCTGCGATCCCGCCGTGGTCGACGTCAACGTCCACCCGGCCAAGAGCGAGGTCCGCTTCCGCGATCCGGCTTTGGTGCGGGGCCTCGTCGTCTCCAGCCTCAAGGCCGCGCTCGCCGGCGCCGGCCACCGCGCCACCACCACCGGCGGCGCCCGCACGCTCGATGCCTTCCGCGCGGTCTTCTCAGGCAGCGGCTTTGGTGGCGGCGGGCCAGCCACGATCCAGCGCCCGAATTTCGGCAGTGTTGCCGACTGGCGCATTCCCGAAGCCCCAGCCCAGCCGATGCAGGCCGGTTTCGCCGATCTCGCCATGCCCTCGGCCGATGCGAGAGCCCATCTCGCCGAACCGCCGCAGGACGCGCTCGACAGGCCGCTCGGCGCGGCCCGCGCCCAGGTCCACGGCACCTATATCGTCGCCCAGACCCGCGACGGCATGGTCATCGTCGATCAGCACGCCGCGCATGAGCGGCTGGTCTATGAGCGCCTCAAGGCCGAGCGGGCCAAGGCCGGTATTGCCCGCCAGCCCATGCTCCTGCCCGAGGTGGTCGAACTCGATCCCGTCGACGCCGACCGGCTGAATGCTGCGGCTCCCGATCTCGCCTCGCTCGGCCTCGTCATCGAGAGCTTTGGTCCCGGCGCCGTGCTGGTGCGCGAAGCGCCGGCCGCGGTCGCCGGCGGCGACCTGCAAGGCATCGTCCGCGACGTCGCCGACGCGCTCGCCGAGCATGGCGACGCCGGCTCGCTGGAGCGCCGGCTCGACCATGTCCTGGCGACGATGGCCTGCCACAACTCGGTCCGCGCCGGCCGGCGCCTGCGCCCGGAGGAGATGGACGCGCTCTTGCGCGAGATGGAAGCGACGCCGAATTCCGGCCAGTGCAATCACGGCCGGCCGACCTATGTCGAGCTGAAGCTCAGCGATATCGAGAAGCTGTTCGGGAGAAGGTAGAGGCCCCTTGCTCAGGTGCGCAGCGGCAGTGCCTGCGCCGCGTGCCCCTCAAGCCGGCTCTCTCTGACGCCAGGCCTGCCGAGCAGCAGGACGAAACCCAGCGGCAGAAGCCAGGCGGCCCAAGCGGCGAATGCATAACTCTCCTCGAACGGGAGCTGCAATGCGATCGCCAGCCAGAGGGCCAGCCGCAGCCAGATCGCACCGGACGCCACCGCCGCCATCGCTATCATCAGCCGCGCATGCCGCTTTGTATCGCCGCGCCGGATCGCGACCACCGCCGCGATCAGCAGGGCCAGCCAGATGATGCCCTGCACGAAGAAGCCGGCCCGCGCGACGGGGCCTGCTTCGCTCGCCAGCGCCACGGGCAGGGCGGTCAATCCACCAATCAGCACGCAGAGCGTTGCTATGCGGCCTATGGCCCGATGAACGCCACGCCGATGCCTCGCGGCCGCCGCGATCGCTATGAAAATCAGCGCCAGCCCCGACGCGATCATGTGGAGTGGGAACGCCAATGGCAGCTTCTGGCGCACCAGTAGCAGGACGTCGGGCAGGGGTAGCAACCCGCTTCCAACCGCAATCGCGGTCCCGGCTGTCGGAGTGACGAGGATGGCGATGATCAGTCCGGCGACAATGGCTCTGGGGCGCATCCGCCCGGTCAAGCTGCGATCGCGCATCCATGCCTTCTCCCGTCGCGCCAGTACGCTGGCCGCGATTCTTGTCGCCAGCGTGGCGTTGAGCGAGGTGCGGGCCGCGGATGCGCCCGACCTGACCGGCCGCTGGTCTGCGTCACGCCCGAAGCTGACCCTCGATATCGTCCGCTGCGGCGAGGGTTGGTGCGGCACCGAAGTAATCGAGGGCGCAAGATGCGGACGTACGGCGCTGCGTCTCGACATTGCCCGCGAGGCCACGGGACCCATGGTCGGCTTTACCGGCCGGCTCGAGGTGATCGCCGAGGCAGAGCCTTATGCGGTCGGCGCGACGCTTCAGAGCCAAGGCAGCGCTGCTGTCCTGTGGATGCTCGGGCACACCGGCGCGACGTTCCTGCCACGACGCATGTATCCGCTGAACGCGTACTTCACTCGGCTCGGCGACCCCGTCTGCGTCGAACCGAAATTGTCTTGAGGCGCGTAGTGGCTTCCGCAGCGTGAACTGTCCTCGCTTCAACCTGCCCTTAGAAACCGCACTTGCGTCTCGCCATAATCCCGCCGGTCGAGCTCCTCGAACCCGGCCGGCAGCGCGATCTCTGCATCGGCGGCTTCTTCCAACACGATCAGCGCCTCGCTCGCCAGCCAGCCGCCTTCGCGGGCCGAGGCGAGGGCCTTCTCGCCCAGGCCCTTGCGATAGGGCGGATCGCAGAAGACGAGGTCGAACGGAGGCATGCCGGTGATCGGGCCGAGCCTGGTCGCGTCGCGTCGGAAGATGCGGCTGTAGCCGGCGAGCCCGAGCGCCATCTGGTTCTCGCGGATCAGCCCGCGTGCCTCGGCCCCGTCATCGACCAGCAGCGCGAAGGCGGCGCCGCGCGAGAGCGCCTCGAACGCCATCGCGCCGGTGCCGGCGAAGAGATCGAGCACGCGCGCGCCGTCGGCCGCATCGCCATGGCCATGCGCCAGCACGTTGAACAGCGATTCCCGCAGGCGATCCGAGGTCGGCCGGATCGCGCCGATTCCCGGCTTCGGGCTGGCGAGGGGCCGGCCGCCGAAGCGGCCCCCGACGATGCGCATGGCTCAGGCCTCAGCCGCGACGGTCGCGCCCACCGCCCGAACGCGGCGGGCCGGAGCGCGGCGGTCGTCCGCCACCGGGACGCGGACCGCGCCCGCCGGGGCGATCGCCACCCGGCCGGTCGCCGGACGGCTTGCCGCGGAACGGGCGGGCAGGGCGCTCGTCAGTGCCAGGACCGCCACTAGGCGGGCGCTTGCCGCGCGGCGGCTTGTCGGCCCAGTCGCCGCTGCCGCGCCAAGGTGATTCACCGCCGCGATCGCGACCGAAGCTTTCCTCGCGGGGCGTCCGCGCCGGGCGCTCGCCGCGGGGAGCCCGTGCCGGCCTGTCCTCGCGCGGCTCGTCTTTCGGCTTGGCACTGATGCGCTCGACCTTGACGCGCCGGCCCTTGGGATCGGCGATCGCCTTGTCGCGCACGCGCGTGACGGCGCCGGTCGCCTCGCGCGCCTGCCGTTCCTCCTTCGGGTCGGCACCGCGGCGCGGCGGCGCCTTGCGCTCGCGCTGCGGCTCGGCCTCGACATCGCGCCAGACGCCGCGCGTCCACGGCTTGTCGCCGCGCAGAGGGCGAGCCTCCTCGGCCTGCTCCTCGCGCGGGCGCCGGCGCGGCCGGTCGTCGCCGGCGGGCGCGGGCCTGCCGCGTGCGGGCCGTTCGTCCGATCGGATCTCGTCGCGGCGCGGCGAGTCGAAATCGACGCCGGCCTTGGCCATCAATTCGGCGCCGAGCTGGTCCTTCAGCACGCGCGAGCGCACCTCCTCGGCCTCGCCCTCCGGCAAGTCGCCGAGCTGGAACGGGCCGAAGGAGACCCGGATCAGCCGGTTCACCTGCAGGCCGAGGTGCTCCAGCACCGTCTTGACCTCGCGGTTCTTGCCCTCGCGCAGGTCGACGGTCAGCCAGGTGTTCGAACCCTGCTCGCGCTCGAACTGGGCGATGACCGGACCGTACTGCACGCCGTCGATGGTGACGCCGCCCCGGAGCGTGTCGAGCTGCGCCTGGTTGACCTGGCCGAAGGCGCGCACGCGATAGCGCCGAAGCCAGCCGGTCTCTGGCAGCTCCAGCATCCGCGCCAGCCCGCCGTCATTGGTCAGCAGCAGCAGGCCTTCGGTGTTGATGTCGAGCCGGCCGACCGAGAGCACGCGCGGCAGGTCTTCCGGCAGCGCGTCGAACACGGTCGGGCGGCCTTCCGGATCATGGTTGGTCGTCACAAGGCCACGCGGCTTGTGGTAGAACCACAGCCTTGTGCGCTCGCGCGCCGGCAAGGGCTCGCCATCGACCAGCACGACATCGTTCGGGCCGACATCGAGCGCCGGGCTCTCGATCACCTTGCCGTTGACGCTGACGCGGCCTTCCGCGATCAGCGCCTCGCTGTCGCGGCGCGAGGCGACGCCGGCGCGAGCCATTACCTTGGCGATGCGCTCGGGTTCCTGCGGCGCGGCCGGGACCGAGACGGCCTCGGCGATCTCGGCGGCGTTGCGATGCGCCCGATCGGGCCGGCTGCGCGTCGGATTGCTGCCGTGCGGCGCGTCGAAGCGCTTGCCGCCGCCGAAGCTGCGGCCCTCACCGCGGTCGTCGCGGCGTGGCGGCCGGGCAGGGCGCTCGCCGCTGCCGCTGCGCTCGCGGAAGGGGCGCTCGCTGCGGCCCGGTTGATCGCCGCGGTCCCGCGGCGGCCGGCGCTCTTCACCGTCACGCGAGCGGAAGGGACGTTCGCCGCCTTCGCGGGCGGGGCGCGCCGCACGACGCTCGTCGTCACCACGCCCACGGAGGGGACGGTCTCCATCGCGGGGTGGACGGGACGGTGCACCGTCGCGAGAAGGACGCCCGAAGCCGCCGGGCCTATCGCCGCCAGTCCTCTCGCGGCTTGGCCTGTCGCCATCGCGTGGCGGCCGGCTGGTCCGGCGTTCGTCACCGCCACGGTCACGGAATGGCCGTTCACCGCCCTCGCGTGGCGGCCGATCGCCGAACGGCTTCTTCTCGAAGCGCCGCGCCGGGCGCTCGCCCTCGCTGCGGCGTTCGGCACCCTCGGTCGGTGCGCGCCGGGGCCGCTCCTCGCCATCGCGCGAGCGGAAGGGCGGCTTGCCGCCACGTCCGGGCGGCCGGCCGCCGGGGCCTCCGCGTCCCGGGCCGCCGTCGCGCCCGCCGCCGCGGCCGCCGGTTCCGCCGCCCTTGCGCGGGCCGCGGCTTTTCTGGTTGTTGTCGTCGCTCATGGTGGCTCCTGAAGCCGGATCATTGCGGACCGGGTTGCGAAGCGATCCGGGACGGCAGCGGCTCTTGAATCTGGTATTAGCCGGCGCTTGTAGCAGGCGTTTTCGTGCGCTGCGACGTCAAAGATGAAGGTTTGATGGGATCGATCGACGCAAAGCAGGTCGAGGTGGCGCCGATGGCGCTGGCGTTGGCAGAGGCGCGCGCCGCGGCGGAGCGCGGCGAGGTGCCGGTCGGGGCGGTGATCGTCCGTGACGGGCAGGTGCTGGCCAGCGCCGGCAATCGCACGCTCGAGCTGAAGGATCCGACCGCCCATGCTGAGACGCTGGCGATCCGGATCGCCTGCGAAGCCATCCAGTCGGAGCGGCTGATCGATTGCGATCTCTATGTCACGCTCGAGCCCTGCCCGATGTGCGCCGCGGCGATCTCCTTCGCCCGGATCAGGCGGCTCTACTTCGCTGCCTCCGATCCGAAGGGCGGGGCGGTCGAGAATGGCGTCAGGCTCTATGGCAGCCCGAGCTGCCATCATGCGCCGGAGGTCTATGGCGGTCTGAGCGAGCGCGAGGCGGCCGAGCTGCTGCGCGATTTCTTCCGGGAGCGGCGCTGATGGCGGAGACGATCCGAGCCGCGCAGCCGGCCGATGCGGAAGCCATCGCTGCGCTCAACCGTGCAGCCTTCGGCGGCGAGGAGGAAGTCGATATTGTCGAGCGCCTGCGCCGCGATGGCCTCGTGGCAGTCGAGCTTGTAGCGGAACGGGAGGGCACGATCAGGGGCCATATCCTGCTGAGCTGGCTGCCGACGATGCTCGACGGCCGCAGCGTGAAGGCTCTGGCACTGGCGCCGATGGCGGTGCGGCCGGGGCTGCAGAAGCAGGGCATCGGCGGCCGGCTGATCGCGGCGGCGCTCGGTGAGGCGCGGGCTGTAGGAGCGGAGGCCGTGATCGTGCTCGGCCATCCCGATTATTATCCGCGCTTCGGCTTCTCGGCGGCGCTGGCGCGGCCCCTGGCCTCACCCTTCTCCGGCGAAGCCTTCATGGCGCTGGAGCTCGTGCCGGGAGCATTGGCGGGACAGCGGGGCTCGGTCAGCTACCCCTCCGCATTCGGGCTGTAGCCGCGAAAGACGATCCGAGGGCTGCGCGGTCGAGGCGAATGCCCGGCCGGCTGGGCGAATGCTTGAGGGGATTCGGCCAAAACTGCACTTGTAGGTAATAATTCAATTTCAGATCGTATAGAGTGAATTATCTGATAGATGTGCAGCCAAGTATTTAGCCGTTCAGTTAGTTCGATCGACTTAGTCCAGGTGATGTAAGGAAAATCCCGAGCTGATCGGTTTCCGAAATCCTGTCGTAAACTGCCTTGTTTTTGCCTTTTATCGCCCGTAGGTCGCCGCTGCACTGCTCAGCCAGACCAAGGAATGGTGGCTTGAGCCTTCCATTCCCCAAAGTCGGTAAATCTTCATTATGCGTAAAGTTGCGTTGGCTGCGCTGTCCGCGGCCTGTTGGTCTGTGTCCCCCTCCTTCGCCGCCGATACCCATCTCGCGAAGATCTCGTTCCAGCCGCAGGTGAAGGGGCTGAACTGCCTGAAGCCGGAAACCCTCGGCATGATCAAGGAACTCACCGCGAAGATCGGTCCGATCCAGATCACCTCGACCTGCGGCGGTCGCCACGCACGCAACTCCCAGCACTATCGCGGCAACGCCATCGACTTCCGTCCGCTCGCCACCTCGCCGCGGAACGCCGCAGCCGTTGCCAAGAAAATCCAGAGCGTCGGCGGTGTCGGATCCTATTCGAACGGCCTCGTCCATGTCGATGTCGGCGACCGCGAGATCGCCTGGTACGGTTACAAGCGTAGCCGCCGGCTGGCTTATGCGGGGCGTGGCCGCTGAGCTCAGCTCAGTTCAGAGCAAGGTCCGGGCGACGAGATAGCCGCCCAGCGCCAGCAATCCGGCGAAGAAGCAGAGCTTGAACGTCGCAGCCGAGATGCGCTGGCGGATCGCCTGGCCGAACCACATCCCGGCCAGCGCCGGCAGCAGCGCTAGCAATGACGCTCCGGCGACCTTGAGATCGAGCGCGCCGGCGCCGACCAGCCCGAAGGACAGGGCGATCGTCGAGACGATGAAGGAGAGGCCGAGCGCCTGCACCAATTCGTCCTTGTCGAAGCCGAGTGCCTGCAGATAGGGCACCGCCGGCAGCACGAAGACGCCGGTCGCCGCGGTGGCGGCGCCGGTGATGACGCCGACCAGCGGGCCGAGCCAGATCTCGGCCTTTTCCGGCACGCGCAGCTTGGCCGCCTTCAGCCCGACCAGCGCATAGAGCACCAGCGCGATACCGAGCCAAAGCGTCGCCGAACCGTCCTTGGCTTTTTCCAGCAGTCCGGCGCCGGCCCAGGTGCCGACGCAAGTCCCGGCCAGCATCGGCCAGAGTCGGATCGCGATCGCCTTGAGCTTCGGGCCGGTCAGTTGCCAGCTATTGGTGACGAGGTTGGGGATGACGAGCAGCGCCGCCGCCTGCGCCGGCGCCATCACCACGCCGAGCACGCCGACCGCGATCGTCGGCAGGCCGAGCCCGATCACGCCCTTGACGAAGCCGGCAAGCACGAAGGTCGCGGCGATGAAGGTGAGGAGTGTCGTCTGGTCCATGGCCCTGCCGATCCCGATTTGCGATGTCGCGACTTCTGACAGTCCTGACCAGCGCTGTCGCTCTTCGATACTACGGTCCCCGCCGTAGCGTCCTCGCTTGCCTGGATTGGCTGGGACGTCATCATGGCAGCCACAATGGAGGCGTCGAGCCATGGCCATGCATGGACCCTATCTCGCCGAGATCGCCCATCTGATGGGTGACCCCGCCCGCGCCAACATGCTGCACGCGCTGATGGATGGCCGCGCCCTGACGGCGAAGGAGCTCGCCTTCCTGGCTGGCGTCGCGCCGCAGACCGCGAGCGGCCATCTCGCCAAGCTGATGCAGGGCGGTTTGCTCGGCGTCGCCGTGCAAGGCCGTCATCGCTACTATCGACTCGCCGGTCCGGAGGTTGCTGCCGCGCTGGAGGGGTTGATGGTGCTCTCCGGGGGGCAGACGAACGGGCGGCGCCTGCCGCCGCGCGTCGGTGCCGACCTTGCCCGCGCCCGCACCTGCTATGACCATTTCGCCGGCCGTCTCGGCATAGCCATCCATGACGCGCTCGTCGCCGGCGGGCATCTCACCGTCGCCGATGGTGGCTATGGGCTGACTCGTTCCGGCGTCGCGCTGTTCGCCGAGCTTGGGATCGACCCCGCTGCTGCAAGCAAGGACAAGCGCGCTGCGCTGCGGCCCTGCCTCGACTGGAGCGAACGTCGGCCGCATCTCGCCGGTTCGCTCGCGGCGGCATTGGCCTGCCGCTGCTTCGAGGCCGGCTGGGTGACGCGGATCAAGGACAGTCGCGCGGTGGTCCTGACGGAGAAGGGGCGTGCGGCGCTGGAGGCCGGCCTGCCGGGCTTCCGCTGCGACGAGCCGGAGGCGCTTACGCCGCCCGTTCGAGCGCCTCTGACAGCCTCCGCTTGACCTCTTCCTTCGCCGGCTCGGCAGCCTCGAGGATCGCCTGCCAGCGGAAGAAGTCGAGCCCGCCGAAGCCCTCGCCGCCGGCGCGGATCAGGATGTCCGGCGGCTGGCGCTCGATCATGCGCTGGACCAGCGCCCGCGTCAGGATCTGCGAGACGCCGACCATCGCCTCCAACGGCTCCGGCACGCGGCTGTCGCTGACCGTTGCCGGCGCACTGGTGTCGACTGCGAGCACGAGGCGCCCTGGTCCGAGCAGGCGGTCATAGGGCAGGGGATTGATCGCGCCGCCGTCGATCAGCACGCGCCCACCGATCGTCACCGGCTTGATCAGGCCGGGGATCGCCAGCGAGGCGGCGACCGCCGGCGTCAGCGGGCCGCTGCCGAGGATGACCTCGTCATGCAGGTGGTAGTCGGTCGCGACCGAGAGGAAGGGGATGCCGAGCTCCTCGAAGCGATCGGGCACCGCCTGCGGCCAGAACAGGTCAAGCAGGCGCTCACCGTCGATCAGCACGGGATTGCCGAGCCCACCACGCCAGAGATCGGCGATCTTGCCGATGCGCGCTTCGAGCAGCCTGGCGATCACCCGGGCCCGATCGCGGAAGCTCGCTTCGACATGGGCGCGCAGGTCGCGGCCGGAGAGGCCGGCGGCATAGGCCGCGCCGACGATCGCCCCCATCGACGATCCCGCGATCAGCGCCGGCTTCAGGCCGAGCTCGTCGAGCGCCTCCAGCACCGGGATATGGCTGAGCCCGCGCGCGCCACCCGAGCCGAGCACGAGGACGAGCTCGGGCCCGGACGGGTTGGGCAGGCGGGCGAGAGGGCTGGAGGCGCTGGTCATGGCCTGATGTTGCGGTGCGGGAGCCGCTCAGGCAACCTCCCTTGCAAGGAAAGGTTTCACTGCCGCGAGCGTGTCCTGCGGATTCTCCTCCGGCAGGAAATGGCCGCTGGCGATCGCCTGTCCCTCCGCCTGCGGCGCGAAAGTCTCGCGCCAGATCTCGAGCGGGCTTGCGCCCTTGGCCGGGATGCCGGCCTCGCCCCAGAGCACCAGCACCGGGCAGAGAATCTTTTTGCCAGCCCCGAGATCGGCCTTGTCGTGGTCGAGATCGGTCGTGGCCCCCGCCCGATAGTCCTCGCAGGCGGCATGGATGCGCGAGGGATCGTTGAAGGATTCGGCGTAGGCGGCCAGCGCAAGCGGGTGGAAGGCCTCGATCTTCTTGGCCCGCGTCCAGCTTGCGATCGTATGATCGAGCCAGCCGGCCGGGTCGGCCTGGATCAACTTCTCCGGCACCGGCTCGGGCTGGGCCAGGAAGGTCCAGTGATAGACCTGCATGGCGCGCGCTGCGTTCATGCCTTCCCACATCGACACGGTCGGCAGGATGTCGAGCAGGACGAGCCGCTCGACCCGGCCGGGATGGTCGAGCGCGAGGCGATAGGCGACGCGGGCGCCGCGGTCATGGCCGATCACCGCGAAGCGGTTGAAGCCGAGTGCGCTCATCGCGGCGACGATGTCCTCGCCCATGCCGCGCTTGCTGTAGAGCGCCTTGCCGCCGTCGCCATGCGGGGCGGCCGACCAACCATAGCCGCGGAGGTCCGGGCAGACGACAGTGTGCGTCCTGGCGAGCTCCCCCACCATCTCGTGCCATTCGGCATGGGTCTGGGGGAAGCCGTGAATCAGCACCACCGGCGGCCCCTCGCCGCCGACGCGCGCGAAGATCTTGCCGATAGGCCCGTCGATCCAGCGCGCTTCGAAACCGGGGAAGAGGCTGTCGATATTGGTCATGATGTGGCTCTCCGCTGTTTTCGCGTCGGCCACACTATCTAGGCAGGCTGCCTGATCCTGTCAGCCTTCGCGCTCGCGCTTCACCGCCTGCCAGCCGATATCGCGGCGGCAGAACCCGCCCGGCCAGTCGATCAGATCGACGGCGGCATAGGCCTTGGCCTGCGCCTCGCTGACGCTCTTGCCGAGCGCTACGACGTTGAGCACGCGCCCGCCGCTCGCGACGATCTCGCCATCCTTCGTCTGCGTGCCGGCATGGAAGACCAGCACGTCCTTCTCGGCCGCAGCCCTCTCGATGCCCTTGATGACGCTGCCTTTCTCCGGCGTGCCGGGGTAGCCCTTCGCGGCCATCACCACGGTCAGCGCGACATCGTCGGACCAGCGCAGATCGACCGCATTCAGCACGCCGTCGCGGGCTGCCAGCAGGGCCGGGACGATATCGCTCTTCAGCCGCGGCATCAGCACCTCGCATTCGGGATCGCCGAAGCGGGTGTTGTACTCGATCAGCTTGGGGCCATCGGCCGTGATCATCAGCCCGGCATAGAGGATACCCTTGAACGGTGCGCCGCGCTGGTTCATGCCCGCCAGCGTGGGCTGGATGATCTCAGCCATGACCTGCGCTTCCAGGGCCTTCGTCATGACCGGGGCCGGCGAATAGGCGCCCATGCCACCGGTGTTCGGGCCGGTATCGCCATCGCCGACGCGCTTATGGTCTTGGGCCGAGGCGAGCGGCAGGGCATGTGTGCCGTCGCAGAGAGCGAAGAAGCTGGCCTCCTCGCCGATCATCCATTCCTCGATCACGACCTCGGCGCCGGCTGCGCCGAGCCCACCGGAGAACATCATCGCCAGGGCATCATTGGCCTGTTCGATCGTCTCGGCCATGACGACGCCCTTGCCGGCGGCGAGCCCGTCGGCCTTGATCACCAGCGGCGCACCGGTCTTGGCGACATAGGCCCTGGCTGCGGCTTCGTCGGTGAAGCGGGCGAAACCCGCAGTCGGGATGCCGAATTCGGCGCAGAGCTCCTTGGTGAAGGCCTTCGAGCCTTCGAGCTGCGCCGCGGCCTTCGACGGGCCGAAGGTCTTGATACCCGCAGCTTCGAGGTCATCGATGATACCGTCGACCAGCGGGCCTTCCGGCCCGACCACGACGAGGCCAACGCCCTGCAGTTTGCAGAAATCGGCGACGGCGCGGTGGTCGGCAATGTCGAGCACGACATTGTCGCCGCATTGGGCGGTGCCGGGATTGCCGGGGGCGATGAAGAGCTTGTCGCAGAGCGGGGAGGCCGAGATCGCCCAGGCCAAGGCATGCTCGCGCCCGCCGGACCCGATCAGAAGAATGTTCATCGCATCTCTCCGCTTGCTCAGGGCGCAATAGCTGCCGCGGGCTGACGGAGCAACGCTTCTGCTCGCGTCCTCGTGTCGTTAAATACCATCCATGGACAGCGAATCGCCTCCGCCCGCCGGCAATGCCCCCGAATGGTCGGTCTCCGACCTCTCCGGCGCGCTCAAGCGCACGCTGGAAGACGCCTTCGGCTTCGTGCGCGTCCGGGGCGAAATTTCCGGCTATCGCGGCCCGGTCGGCTCCGGCCATGTCTATTTCTCGCTGAAGGACGCCAACGCCAAGATCGATGCGGTGATCTGGAAAGGTGTCTTCGGCCGCCTGAAGACCAAGCCCCAGGAAGGGCTCGAGGTGATCGCGACTGGCAAGATCACCACTTTCGCCGGCAAGTCGAGCTACCAGATCATCATCGATTCGCTGGAGCCGGCCGGCATCGGCGCGCTGATGGCGCTGCTGGAGGAGCGCCGCAAGAAGCTCGCCGCCGAGGGCCTGTTCGATGCCGGCCGCAAGCAGCTGATCCCGTTCCTGCCCCGAGTCGTCGGCGTCGTGACGTCACCGACCGGCGCGGTCATCCGTGACATCCTGCACCGGCTGGAGGAGCGTTTTCCGCGCCATGTCCTGGTCTGGCCGGTGCGCGTCCAGGGCGAGAGCAGCGCGGCCGAGGTCGCCAATGCGATCGCTGGCTTCAACGCGCTGCCCGAAGGCGGTCGCATCCCGCGTCCGGACGTGATCATCGTCGCGCGCGGCGGCGGCTCGCTGGAAGACCTGATGGGCTTCAACGAGGAAGTGGTGGTCCGTGCCGCCGCCGCCTCGCTGATCCCGCTGGTTTCGGCGGTCGGCCACGAGACGGACGTGACGCTGATCGACCATGCCGCCGATCTGCGCAGCCCTACGCCGACAGGCGCGGCCGAAAAGGTGGTGCCGGTACGGGCCGAATTGCTGGCGCAGGTAACCGACCTGTCGCGCCGGCTTTCAGGTGCGACGCTGCGCCTGTCCGAGCGCCGCCGCAACGATCTGCGCGCGCTCGCCCGCGCTTTGCCGACGCCCGAGACCCTGCTGGCGGCGCCGCGCCAGCGGCTCGATCTCGCGGCAGCCAAACTCGGCCCGGCTTTGGCGCGCAATGCCCGCGCCTATGAGCAGCGCCTCGCCCAGCTCGACCGGCGACTGCATGCAGAATCGCCAGCGGCAAAGCTCAAGACCCATGCTGCGAAGCTTGAGGGCCTCGCCAAGCTGCTCGCCGCCGCGCGCAGCAAGATATTTCTGATCGAACGTAACAGGATCGCCAGAGCCCGAGATAATCTGCATTCTGTCCACGCGAGGGTGCTGCCAGCCTTCAGCCGCCAGATCCAGCGCCGCCGCGATCGGCTCGACAGCGTCTGGACGCTCGCCGCCTCGCTCGGGCCGCAAGCGGTGCTGGCGCGCGGCTATGCGCTGGTACGCGACGGCGATGGCAATCTGCTGCGCAGCGCTGCGGCGGCGCGGCCGGGATTGGCTCTCCAGGTTACCCTCGCCGACGGCAGCTTCGGGGCCGTGGTTCCGGGCGGTGGCGCCTCGCCGCCCCAGGCACCGCGACAAGCCTCGCGCAAGCCGGCTGGCGGAGGCGGGCAGGGCGATCTGTTCTGACATTCCGAAAACCGGTCATTCACCACCAATCTGGATGAGCTGGCTCCCGTTCAGATAGCGTTCAGCTAGCGCTGGCTAATCGCTGCCTGATAGCGGTTGGGGGATGCTCCTAGATGCTCGCCGGTTTCCGGACAGGCCTTGCTTGTGCCTTTGCCATGCTTGCGCCTCTGGCCCTGCAAGTTCAGCAGGCGAATGCGACCGAGTTCGTCTGCAAGCCGTCGACGCTCACCCACGATGCTGCCGATCTCGCTTCGACCTGGAGCAAGGGCAACGCACCCTTGCGCATTCTTGCCATCGGCTCGTCATCGACCGAGGGGATCGGCGCCAGCGGCAAGGACAAGACCTATCCAGCCCGGCTCGGCGCTCTGCTGCGCGCGGGCCTTGCGGGCCGTTCCATCGAGATGGTCAATGCCGGCATCGGCGGTGAGACTGCGCCGCAGACTTTGTCGCGCCTGAAGGCCGCGTTGTCGGAAGGCCGCTACGATCTGGTGATCTGGCAGGTCGGCACCAACGACGCCGTGACCGGCGGCGATCTCGGCACCTTCCGCAATCTCGTCGCCGACGGGATCGCCGCCGGCAAGCAGGCCCGCACCCGGCTCGTCATCCTCGATCCGCAGTTCTATCCCGGGATCAAGGAGACGGCGCGCTATCGCGCTTATGTCGACGCTATCGCCGAAGTGGCCAAGGCACGGGCCGTTCCGGTGCTGTCGCGCTACCAGGCGATGCTGAGCTGGTATCAGCGCGACGCGGAGGGCTTCATGGCTGCGCTCGCCGGCGACCGTTTCCATATGAGCGATGCAGGCTATGGCTGCCTGGCCCAGGACATCGCCCGCTCGCTCCTCGGCGACAAGCCGGCGGTGACGCTCGCGGCTTCGGCGCGCTGACGGCTGGACAGGCCGCTGCTTCGCCGCCGCTTTCATTTGCCCATCAGGAAGGCCTTGACCCGCTTGATCGCGTCGTCGCGCGCCGCCGGGTCGGTACCGACCGTGACCCTGCCGGTTCCGGAGGCCGAATAGGCGACGCCATTCTTCTCGCGCCGGTCGAGGCGCGGATGGTCGAAATCATGCACCGCTCCGGGATAGAGCACGAGCTCGACCGGCTCGCCACGGGCACGGGCGGCCTTGGCAAGGAAGTCGCACGGGGCGGGCGGCGTCCAGTCGTCGGCGTCGCCCATCAGGATCAGGGTCGGCAGACGGGCTTCGAAGCTGCCCGATTCCGACTGGGCGCGACAACCGGGATAGAATGCCACGGCGCGGGCGAAGTCCGGCTGGCGGTCGGCCGGCCGGCGATCCCTTCGGATTGCAGCCAGGACGGTGGAGCCGCCACCGGACCAGCCGAGCAGCGCGATCGCATCGCGGCGGACATCGGAGCGGTCCTGCAGCCAGCGCCGCGCCGCCATCGCGTCGCCGACGCGTTCGCGGCTGGCGCGGATGGTGCCGTCCTTGACGCCGCATTGCGAGCCGAGCCCGCGCGAGCCGTAGCTGTCCGGCATCAGCACGATGAGACCGGCTTCGGCCAGGCGCTCGCCCCAGTCGCTGTGCCGCATCGAGAGCTTTTCGGGTTCGCGCCAGAGGCCGCCGCAACCGTGCAGCGCGACCACGGCCGGAAACGGCCCCGGGCCCGTCGGGCGGAACATCACCGCGTCGAGCTGGTAATCGTCATGCGGGATACGGACGCGTTCATAGCCGCCCGCCATCGCGGGCACCGCGAGCAGGGAAACAAGACCAATCGCCAGCAAAGTGGCGCGGGTCAGGCTGGACATCATCGCAACTGACGCTATCACAGAAAGACCATGCTGGAACAATGCGTTGATTCAGAGATGGTTGCGTCCTACTGCAACCCTTGCGCTAGCTCTCCGCCGCTCGATCGCCCGGCCCCGTGATGAACATCAACGAACGTCTGCCCCCTTCCGGATCCGAAGCGCTGGTCGATTACGGCCATGGCGAGTTCCGGGTCGTGCGCCCCGGCGCCTTCGTCCGCTGCGCCGTCACTGGCGCCGCGATCCGGCTCGAGGATCTGCGCTACTGGTCGGTCGACTGGCAGGAGGCCTATGCCTCGCCCGAGGCGGTGCTATTGCGCGTGCGCCGCGCCGGCCGCGCCTGAGCGGGCCCTTACGACGGCATTACGCAGCAGCGCGTCGAGCGCTGCTTCATCCTCGAAGACGAGCGTGACCGGCACGCAGAGAAGGAGCGAGCGCTCGGCTGCCGGCCAGAGTGGCGCGAGCTTGACCATGTCCTTCTCGGTGACGGCGATGCGGCAGGCCTTCGCCTTGGCGTCGGCGATCAGCGCCGCGACGTCAGCATCCGAATAGGCATGGTGGTCGCCATAAGCGTGCTCGCCGCCAAGCCTCGCACCGGCGGCGCGCAGTGTTGCTGCGAATTTCCCCGGCCGGCCGATCCCCGAGACCGCCAGCACCGGCAGGCCGGCGAGCTCCGCCTGAATGTCGACCGGCGGCACGAGCCTGGCCCGCAGAACGCGCTTGCCGACGCTCAGCGCCTGCGTGGCGACATGGTCGCCGGCCGCTCCCTCTCCGATGATGACGAGGGCATCGACCTGCCCGAGCTGCCCTGCGAGCGGTGCGCGCAGTGGCCCGGCCGGCAGGCAAAGCCCGTTGCCGACGCCGACGGCACCATCGACGACCGCCAATCGCAGGTCCTTGTGCAGCGAGGGATTCTGCAATCCGTCATCCATCAGGACGAGGCTGGCGCCGGCCTCGCGCGCCAGCGCTGCTCCGGCCGGCCGTTCTCGCGCCACGACAGTCGGCAGGCGGGCGGCCAGCAGCAGCGGCTCGTCGCCGACATCCGCCGCATCATGCCGGGTCGGATCGACGCGCAGCGGGCCGGAGAGCTTGCCGCCGTAGCCGCGCGTCAGGGCGAAGGGCGTCTCGGCCATCGCGGCCAGCCGCTCTGCGAGCGCCAATGTTGTGGGCGTCTTCCCCGCGCCGCCGGCGACGAAATTGCCGACGCAGATCACCGGTATGCCGGCTTCGGCACCCGGACGGCGCATGCGCTTCAGCGTGATCGCGCCATAGAGCATCCCGAGCGGTTGCAGCAGCCGGGCAAGGGCGGATGGCGGCGCGCGCCACCAGAACCCCGGGGCGCGCATCAGTCCACGCTCTCGCGCTGGCCGATCGTGGCGCGCAGCAGCAGCGGCTCGATCGCCTGGACCGTGCGGTCGAGCGCGCCGCTGAGCTCCGTGCTGGTGCGGGCGGCGGCCCGCGCGGCCTGGCGCGCCGCGGCGGGGTCGCTGAGCCAGCGATGCACTGCCTGGGCCAGCTCCTGCCGGTCGGCGACCTGGATTGCGCCACCGCCGGCGTCGAAGGCGGCGAAGAGCTCGGCGGATTTATGCACGAGCGGGCCGTGCAGCAGGGCGCAGCCGAGCTTGGCCGGCTCGATCGGGTTGTGGCCGCCGATGGGGGCGAGCGAGCCGCCGATGAAGGCGACAGGCGCCAGCCGGTAGAACAGGCCGAGATCGCCGAGCGTGTCGGCGATGTAGAAGTCGATGTCGCGCTCGGGCAGGCGGCCGAGCGAGCGGCGGGCGCTGGCGACGTCATTGGCCTGCGCCAGGGCCTCGACCTCGCCGCCGCGATCGGGATGGCGGGGCACGACGATGGTGAGGAGCTTGGGCAGATGGGCCCGGACGCCGAGATGGGCGGCGAGCACGTCCTCCTCCTCACCCGGATGGGTCGAGGCGGCGACCCAGACCGGCCGGCCGGCGGCGAGGCCATCGAGCAGGGCCAGCGTATTGGGATCGGCCGGTGGGGCGGGGACGTCGAATTTCAGGTTGCCGGCGATGCTGACGCGCGGCGCGCCGAGCTGGGCGAGGCGCTGCCCGTCCTCCTGCGACTGCGCCAGGCAGCGATCGAAGCCGGAGAGCAGATAGCGCGAGGTCTGCGGGAACTTGTACCAGCGCCGGAAGGAGCGCTCCGACATGCGCGCATTGACGAGGACGAGCGGTACGCCACGCTTGCCGGACTCGATCATCAGGTTCGGCCAGATTTCGGACTCGCAGATCAGGCCGAGATCAGGGCGCCAATGCTCGAGGAAACGGCGCATATAGCGGGGAACGTCGAGCGGCAGGAACTGATGGATCGCCCCGGCCGGCAAACGCTGCGCCAGGAGCCGCGCCGAGGTCACGGTTCCCGAGGTCACCAGCACCGCAAGCCCACGCCGCTGCAGCCGCTCGATCAGGGGCAGCAGCGTCACTGTCTCGCCGACACTGGCGCCGTGCAGCCAGACCAGCGTCTTCGCCGGCCGCTCGACGCTCGGATGGCCGCGCCGTTCGGACAGGCGTGCCGGATCCTCCTTGCCGCGCCGGCGTCGCCAGAGCAGCAGGCCGGCGGCCGCCGGCTCGAGCAGGGCGGTGAGCGTCCGATAGGCCTGGATGATGAAGCTGCGGCCGATCATGCGGCGCTGGCCTTGGCAGCAGCCTTGGCGGCCTGGATTTCACGCAGGTCGGCGCCGGGATCGCGCGCGCCGATCAGCGCATAGGCGCGCTCATGCACGGCGTCGAGCCCGGCCTGGACGGCCAGCCGCGCCGCCTCGCAGGTCGCCTCGTCCGCCTCGCGCGCAACCCAGACGGGATCGCCGACGACGATGGCCCCCCGCCCGAAGGGCAGGCCGATCGAGGCGCGGTCCCAGCTGTTGAAGTCGATGCGCCGGCTGGTCACCACCGCGATCGGATGGATCGGTCGGCCCGATGCGCGTGCCAATTGGACGATGCCGGGGCCGCAGATGCGGGCGCGCTTGGGGATGTCGGCGGTCAGCACCATGGTGTCGCCGGCGGCGAGCCTGCGGACCATGGCGAGGAAGGCCGGCGCGCCGCCCTTCTCGCGGACCTTCTTGCCCGAGGCGCCCGAGCCGCGGATCGCACCGATGCCGAGCTCGCGCAGCGCCACCGCGTTGAAACCGCCGTCGCCATGGCGCGAGACCAGCGAGCAGGACGGCATCCACTCCGGCCGGGCGAACGGGATCATGACGTGCTGGCCATGCCACATCGCGATGATCAGCGGCAGCTCGCCGCGCACGCGTTCATAAACATCTGCCGGCTCGACGACGAAACGGTTCGTGCGCCGGACCAGGCGCAGATAATAGGCGAGGCTGCGCCCGAGCGCCTCCTGCGCGAACTTCGTCTTGAGCAGCGAAAATCCCATGGAACCGGACTGCGACGTCTTTCAGATCAGTTCTGAGCCGTCGAGGGATCGAGCAGGCGATGCAGATGGACGACGAAATAGCGGGTCTGCGCCTGGTCGACGGTCTGCTGCGCCTTCGCCTTCCAGGCGGTATGGGCGGCGGCGTAGTTCGGGTACACGCCGACGATGTCGAGCTTGGAAAGATCCTTGAACTCGACCCCGTCGAGCGAGCTCAACTCGCCGCCGATCACGAGGTGCAGCAGCTGCTTGTTGTCCTGGCTCGTGCTCATCGTTCGTCTCCGACCGGTGTCCTGAGGTCTGCGTTGAAAGCAAGCTGGAATACCGTCGGACTCGCTCCGACCTGCCTCGCCTGCGCTTTTGCCGTGCGATCAGATAAGCCATCAGCCGCGCGCGCGCGAGGGCCGATTGTCAACAAATTGCGGTTATTTCCGGCAGCTTTCGCTCTGCCGCTGCGGCAGCGGCGTCGCGCCGCGCTTCAGCTCCGCTGCGGCTGGCTCTCTCGCAGCCGGTGCAGCGCCTGCGCGAGTGGTGTTGCGAGGCCGGTTCCCGACGCCATCAGCATGCCATGGACCGGTATCTCGCGGTTATAGCTGAGGGCCGCGCCATCGGATGTCGTGACCTGCCCGCCAGCTTCCCTGAGCACGAGATCGGCGGCGGCGAGATCCCAGTCGCGCGCATCCGGCGAGACCAGCCCGGCATCGATCGTGCCGTCGGCGATACGGGTCAGCCGCAGCGCCAGCGACGGAATCTTGTCCGCGGCGACGAACTTCTCCTGGCGGGCGAGGGCGTCGAGCATCGGTTTCGGCCCGGCGATGCGGGCGCCGGCGAGCGTCGTGCGCCCGGTCGTCCGGATCGGCTTGCCGTTGCTCTCCGCTCCAGCGCCGCTGATCGCCGTATAAGTCGTCGCCCCCGCCGGCGCGTGCACCACGCCGAGGACGGGGCGTCCTTCGTCGAGCAGGGCGACGCAGACCGCCCAATCGGGCGAGCCCGCCATGTAGGCGCGGGTGCCGTCGATCGGGTCGACGACCCAGACGAAGCGGCGCGACAGGCGGATCGTGTCGTCGGCGGTTTCCTCCGAAAGCCAGGCGGCCTCCGGCAGCAACGCCGCGAGGCGCACATGCAGGAAGGTGTCGACGCCGATATCGGCTTCGGTCACCGGCGAGCCGCCGGCCTTCGACCAGGTCTTGGCGGCGGTCTGCGCCCCGGGACGGAAGAGGTCGAGCGCGAGCCGGCCGGCCTCGTGGCAAGCAGCCTCGACGGCGGGCAACAGATCCCCGGAGATTGGTAGAGATGTCGATGTCATCGCGCTTCGTTACGGCCTTGCAGGGCGGCTGAACAAGGAAAAAGCCACCATCGGGAGAAAGATTCCGTCAAGCATCAACCGGGAAACCGACCGGAAGAGGGCGGAAAACTGCCTCATCACCTTTGTTTAACCCTCCGGCTTAAGCGCTCGGACAATCCTTCCGGCCAATCTCCTCCCTGCAGAGCACGAGAACCCCGCATCGACAGAGGGTTCCGGGCAGCAGGGATTAGAAGAGAGGCGTTAAAACCGATGGCCAGCGTCACGCCGGCTGCCGGGGAGGCCGGGCTTGTGCCCGTTTTCCTCGGCAGCGCACATAACCAGAGCGGACAGCCCTCGCAGCCGGCGCAAGCGCCGCAGCAGCAAATTGCTCCACGCATCGAGCGCGTCGGGCCGGTGCGCATCCTGCGCGGCGGTGCCGGTTGGCGTGGCATCGCCTTGCGCCTGGCCGGCGCCGCGATCGCTGACGATGATCGTTTCCAGCTTGCTTTGACCGCGGGCGATGGCCGTTCGGTCGTGGTTGCCGTGCTCGACCAGGACGATGCCATCGCCGTCTGGCGCGATGCCGGCCGCACCAGTGGCCTGCCGTTGCTGCTCGAAACCAGTGACGGTGCGATCACCGAACCCTATCCGCAGCTCGGCCGGGTCGCGCTCGGCGCGATCCGCATCCGCCGCCGGCATGCTTTGCTCGCCGGCCGCCGCCCGCGCTTCCTGACGCGGCGCAAGACCGGCCGCCTGCCGGAGCGCCCGGTGGTGATCCGCGGCGAAACCCTGTCCTAGAAGGCGAATTTCACCAGGGCATCGAGCGCGAAGCCGGCCGCCAGCAGGAGGCCGGCATGCCAGTTGGACCGGAACAGCTTCAACGCCGTCGGTCCGTCGGCGCCGGCGATGCTGTGGACCTGCCAGCCAAGGTGCAGCGCGAACAGCGCCAGACCGATGAAGGCGACCGGTCCCGCTCCCGAGAACCAGGCTGCGACGCCGGCAAGTGCGATCGTCATGCCGTAGCAGAGTCCGACCGCCTGCTGGGTGAAGGCGCCGAAATAGCGCGCGCTCGACTTGATCCCGGCGATGACGTCGTCCTCGATGTCCTGCATCGCGTAGATCGTGTCGTAGCCGATCGTCCAGAACACTGCGGCTGCATAGATCAGATAGGCCGGCGTATCGAGCTGGCCGAACACCGCGCTCCAGCCGACGAGCCCGCCCCAGGAGAAGGCGAGTCCGAGCACGAATTGCGGCATGTTGGTGATCCGCTTCATGAACGGATAGATCGCGACGATCGCCAGCGAGGCGATGCCGGCGAGCACCGTGAAACGGTTGAACTGCAGCAGGATGACGAGGCCGACCAGCGACAGCCCGACCATGAAGATGGCCGCCTGCTTTGCGCTGACCTGGCCGGAGGGCAAAGGCCGGCCACGGGTGCGCGCCACCTGCGCGTCGAGCTTGCGGTCGACGATGTCGTTGAAGGTCGAGCCGGCGCCGCGCATCACGATCGCGCCGACCAGGAAGAGCAGGCAATGCCAGAGGTTCGGGAAAGGCAGCTCGGCCGCGATGGCCGCGAGTCCGGCCGCCCACCAGCATGGCAGCAGCAGAAGCTGCCAACCGATCGGGCGCTCGATCCGGGCGAGCTTGAGGTAGGGCCGTAGTCCCGGAGGCGCCTTCGTGTCGACCCAATGCCCTTTCAGGGCGTCGGGAAGTGGCGCGTCGGCGAGCGGAGGCGAGGGCGCCATGTCGGCACCTGTCGTATCAGAGAGCGCCTTGCGGCACGCGCATCGGGCCGCCGGTGATGGAATCGGCGCCGCCGAACGGGTTGGCGCCTTGTTGCTGCTGCGCCTGCTGCTGGGCGCGCCGCTGCATCTGCGCCTGCTGCTTCACGGCGTTGCAGGCCTGGCCGCGGATGGTACCGGCCTTCTCATTGTCGGTCTTCATGCCGTCGACGAAGCTCGCCGGAATCTGGCACCAGTCCTGGTTGGCGGAGGCGAACTTGATCAAGGCATTGCCGTTGCCGACCAGACGGCCGAGGACGCCGCAGGCCTGCTGCGGCGTCATCTTGCGCTTGGCCTTCGCATTCGCATTGAGCTGCCCGATGATCGATTGGCGCTCCTGCATGAGTTTCTGGATGTTCTCGCAGCCCGATGGCACCTGCGCCAATGCCGGCTCGGCCAGGCCCAGCCCAGCCAGCGCTACTGCCAGCTTCAGGGTCGCGTATCGCCGCATCATCCGCTCCGCTCTTGTCCCGTTACCCACGCCCGTCCCGGCGTCGCGGGCCTTTCCATAACAGCCAGAGCCGTGCGCCAACAAGCGCCGGCTCGCAATTCACCGAGATTGCTTGCTGATAGCGTGGGATTGTGGCGACTTTCGCGCCATTATGACGGGATCGGATTCGAAGAGCATGCGGGATTTCACCAAGCATCGGCTGTACAGCGAGGCGCCGTTGGTGGCGGGGGCGGTACTGGAACTCGCGCGTGACCAGGCCAATTACCTGCTCAACGTGCTGCGGTTGCGCAGCGGCGACACCATCCTCGCCTTCAACGGCCGCGACGGCGAATGGCTCTGCGCGATCCGGGCGGAAGGACGCAAGCAGGCGAGCCTGGAGGCGCTGGAGCTGACCCGCCCGCAACCACCGGCGCCCGATCTTCTCTATCTCTTCGCGCCGCTGAAGCATGCGCGGCTCGACTATATGGCGCAGAAGGCGGTCGAGATGGGAGCAGGCGTGCTTCAGCCGGTGCTGACCCGCTTCACCCAGGTCTCGCGGCTCAATCTCGACCGGCTCGCCGCCAATGCAGTCGAGGCGGCCGAGCAATGCGGCATCCTCGCTCTGCCGGAGATCAGAACGGAACAGTCGCTTGCGGCGGCGCTCGCCGCGCTCGAGCCGGAGCGGCTGCTGGTCTTCTGTGACGAGGCTCAGGAGCCCGAAAGTCCGATCGCGGCCTTGCAAGGGGTGCCGCGCGGGCCGCTGGCCGTGCTGATCGGCCCCGAAGGCGGCTTCGACGAATCGGAGCGCGCCCTGATCCTCCAGCGCGGGCGGGTGCTGCGCCTGTCGCTCGGCCCGCGCATCCTGCGGGCCGACACCGCGGCGGTCGCGGCGCTTGCCGTCGTGCAGGCGACCTTGGGCGACTGGTCCGCCCATTAGCTCCGCAATTTGGATGGAACCGGCTCCCTCGTTGCCGGTTGGAACGTGACGACCGGTTCCGCGTTTAGGCGTGGATACTGCGCGGCCGGTCGCAGTTCCGACTCATTGACGGGCAGTCTGGCGCCGCTGCTTCGCTCTGGAGCGGCCCGCCACGGGGGAGAGACATCATGGTGAGCAGCGCCTACCGCTTCGGCATCGAGGAAGAATATTTCCTGTCCGATGCCGAAAGCCGCGGCGCCGTGCGCAAGATCGCACCGCGTTTCATCGAGGCGGCGCAGGTCGCCTTCCCGGACGAGCTGCAGCGCGAGATGCTGCAGTCGCAGATCGAGGTGGCGACTCCGGTCTGCGAGAGCATGACCCAGGCCCGCCATTCGCTGCGGCGGCTCCGCTCGGGGCTGGCCAGGATCGCGCGCGAGCACGACATGCTGCTGCTCGCCTGCGGTACCCATCCGAGCGCGGTCTGGGCTCGCCAGCGCGCCACTGAGGCCAAGCGCTATGACGGCATCATGCGCGACCTGCAGATGCTGGGCAGCCGCAACCAGCTCTGCGGCCTGCATGTCCATGTCGAGGTGCCGGACGAAGACCAGCGCATCTCGATCATGGTCCGGATGCTGCCTTTTCTGCCGCTGCTGCTGGCGCTCTCGACCTCTTCGCCGTTCTGGCAGGGGCGACGGACCGGGCTGATGGGCTACCGGCTCTGCGCCTATGCCGAGTTGCCGCGTACCGGCCTGCCGGAGCTCTTCGCCAGTGCCGCGGATTATCGCGCCTATGTCGACACCATGGTCGCCGCCGGCGCGATGCGCGATTCCAGCTTCGTCTGGTGGGCGATCCGGCCATCGCATCAGCATCCGACGCTGGAGCTGCGCGTCGCCGACAGTTGCACGCGGCTCGACGACACGCTTGCCATCACCGCGCTCTATCGCTGCCTGGTGCGCCATCTCGCGCGCAAGCCCGGGCTCAACGCCGACCTCACCGCCGCCTCGCGCGCGCTCGCCGGCGAGAACATCTGGCGCGCCCAGCGCTATGGCGTTCATGGGGGCTTCGTCTGCGAGAAGCGCAGCGCCATGCTGCCGGTCGGGCAGGTGCTCGACGAGGTGTTGGATATCCTGGACGAGGACGCCGTCGCGCTCGGCTGCGGTCTCGATCTCGCTCATTGCCGCACCATCGTCGCCGGCGGGACCAGCGCCGACATGCAGCTTGCGATCTTCGAAGAGGCGCGTGCCGGGACAGGCGGCCAGAGCGCCGGGCTCGTCGCGGTCACCGACTGGATCGCGGCGCAAACGCGCGCCGACGATGCCGATGACGACCGGTTCGTGCCGAGGGGTGCAAATCTGCTGCGCGGCGCTGCCTGACCGCTTCGTGATCATGCATTGATGCAAGGTCGGTGCGCGCTCGCACGCGTTTGCGGTCGTTGTCGTATGGTCGCCGCTCGCCTATTGCTGGCGCTCCTCAGCGCATGACGTGGCGGAGCATTCGCTCTGCCCGGCGTGTCGCACCGTTCGATCCGGCGTGCTGTTCGACTGCCTGACAAGGCAGGCGACGCGCCGGTGCATGCATGCCGGAGCGCCCATGGCCCGCGACGTATCCGATTCGACTCCGATCAGCTCGAAGGCCGAACTCGTCGGCTGGATCGCGCAGGGTGAAAAACCGGCTTCCGAATTCAGGCTCGGCACCGAGCACGAGAAGTTCCCGTTCTATCGCGACGATCTCAGCCCGGTTCCCTATGAAGGCGCTGTGGTCGGCCGTAGCGGCGGCATCCGGCAGCTGCTCGAAGGCATGCAGGACCGTGTTGGCTGGGAACCGATCCTCGATGCCGGCCACATCATCGGCCTGGCCGGCCCCGATGGCGGCGGTGCGATCTCGCTGGAGCCCGGCGGCCAGTTCGAGCTTTCCGGCGCGCCGCTTGCAAATGTGCATGAGACCGCGCGCGAGCTGGACCAGCACCTCGCCGATCTGAAGGCGGTGGCGGAGCCGCACGGCATCGGTTTTCTGCCGCTCGGGCATTCGCCGCTCTGGACGCGCGAGCAGACGCCGATGATGCCGAAGCGGCGCTATCAGATCATGAAGAACTACATGCCGAAGGTCGGCACGCGCGGCCTCGACATGATGTTCCGGACCTGCACGGTGCAGGTGAACCTCGATTTCGCGGATGAAGCCGACATGGTGCGCAAGTTGCGCGTCTCGCTCGCCTTGCAGCCACTGGCCGCGGCGCTCTTCGCCGCCTCGCCCTTCAGCGAAGGCAAGCTCAACGGCTTCCAGTCGATGCGTTCCGAGATCTGGCGCGACACCGACAATGCCCGCTCCGGCATGCTGCCTTTCGCCTTCGACGAAGGCATGTCCTACGAGGCCTATGTCGACTGGGCGCTCGACGTTCCCATGTACTTCGTCAAGCGTGGCGACACCTATCACGACGTCGCCGGCGCCTCTTTCCGCGACCTGCTCGCCGGCAAGCTGCCGCAATTGCCGGGCGAGCGTGCCACCATGTCGGACTGGGTCAACCATCTCGGGACCCTGTTCCCGGAGGTGCGGCTGAAGCGCTATATCGAGATGCGCGGCGCCGATGCCGGCCCTGTCGAGATGCTGAACGCGCTGCCGGCCTTCTGGGTCGGCCTGCTCTATGACGACGCCGTGCTCGCTGCCGCCTGGGACCTCGTCAAGGGCTGGAGCGCCGAGGAACGCCAGCAGCTGCGCGACACCGTGCCGAAGGCCGGGCTCAACACCAGGATCGCGAACCGTCCGCTGCGCGATCTCGGCCGCGAGGTGATCGAGCTGTCGCGCGCCGGTCTCGCCCGCCGGGCTCGGCTCGATGACAAGGGCCGCGACGAGACGATCTATCTCGAGCCGATCGTCGCCATCGCCCAGAGCGGCCGCACGCTCGCCGAACGTCTGGCGGTGCGTGAGCAGGGGGCCTGGAGTGGTAAGGTCGAACCGGTCTTCCCGGAACTCGCGCTATAGGTGCTGATGTCGAACGAGACATTCGCCGGTGATCGGGTGTTTTGCGCTTCGGATTAACCAATCGTCCGGAGTTTTGCGCTAATCTGGGGCGCATGGAACGCATTTCCGCCCTGGCTCTGGAATTCCTGCGCGACCGCCGCGGCGCGACTGCGCTCGAATACGGCCTTGTCGCGTTCTTCGTCTCGATCGCGGCGATCGCGACGATCCGGCAGATCGGCCCGCTGGTGAACGCGAAATACGCCAGCATTCTGCCAGGTCTCCAGTAAGATAGTCTTGCGCTCGCCGCTCGCGGCGCGGGGATCTCGCGCGCCTGCACCGTGACTCTCCATTCAGTTTTAAGCGTATTTTACCATGTCGCCGGAAGATCATGTGATCAGGCGGGTTTTCCCAGCGATACCAGCGACATTCACGAGTTCCGGAAAGGTTTTCTCAATCGCCCCGCACCTAACGTTCAGGCAATCATCCTGTTGCACGCCTGTCCCGTTTGCGAGGCCCTCCGATGTCCGGCCTGTTCCGATCGTTCCTGAAGGATGCTCGCGGCGTCAGCGCGTTGATATTCGGCCTGGCCGCGCCCGCGATCGCGCTTGCGGTCGGCGGAGGCATCGATTTCAGCCAGGCTGCGGCGCGGCGTCAGCGTATCGCCAGCGCCATGGAGATCGGTTGCCGGGCGGCTTCCCTGGAGATCAATTTCCAGTCGCGGCAGACGGGGGCTGACCCGAAGAAGGACTATACTTCGGTCGCGAATGCGAAGATTCAGGACAGTGTTAACGGGTTGTCTCAGCCTGGCGTGACGGGTCTCACTGTGACCGCCACGCTCGCCAACAACATCATCACGGCCGTCGCGACGGCCGCCAGTGCCAACGCCTTCGGCGGCATACTGGGCTACGACACGGTAGCGCTCCGCGTCGAACGGAACTGCAACTATGTAGTGGGTACGCCCGGGACGCCGACGGCCACGGGCAAGGTCCTGTTCGTTGAATCCTTCGAGACCGGGCACAATGTCGCGTCGAACAGCTGGACCGTTCTGAAGAACTGGAACGGCTGGACAACCCAGAGCAGCCAGGGTGGCATCGAGATCAACGGCATCCCGGAACTCGCGGCCAACACCATCCGCTTCGGCAACTTCTTCGCCGAGCTGGACTCACACTGCTACACCTCAGGCTGCAAGACCAATTCGAGCATGTGGCGCGAATTCGGGACGAGCCCGCAACTTGAGCCCGGCGACTATGAGCTGAGCTACTGGTACATTTCTCGTGTCCGCAACGCGGCTTATGCCGGCAAGACCCTTTGTGCCCTCAAGACCGATCCCAAGGCAAAGTGGGACGATTTGGTCAATGCGAATTGGGAAGGTTATACCAATCGAATTGAAGTGTTTTTTCAGCAAAAGAAATCAGGCGCATACACCACGCCTGCGATCAATAATAATAACGCGGCAGATCTGGTTGATGTCTGTGTGCATACCGACAAATGGACCGAGCGCAAGATTCCACTGAAGGTCACGACAAAGGGTACTTATCGCATCTTCTTCCAGGCGGCAGGTCGCGAGGATACCTATGGCGGCCTGATCGATTACATCCGCTTCTGCAGCGGTAGCTGCCCGTGAGAGTGCCTGACCATATCAGCGGTGATACTCCACTGCTCGGCAAGGCGCGCTTCCGCGCATTCCGTCGCGATGTCGCAGGCTCGACGGCGATCGAGTTTGCCTTCATCGGGATGGCGTTCGTCGTCCTGCTGCTCGGCATCCTCCAGTTCGCACTCGCCTTCATAGCGCAGATGTACATCCATGACGCGGTATCCGACGCGGCAACCGGCCGGACCGCCGGCACTTATGCGGGAAATCAAACGCAGGTGAAGACGCAGATCTGCGGGCGGATGATCGCGATCGATAATTGCGCCGGCAATATTCTGGTCGAAACGCAGCCGCTGGCGAATTATGCAGCTGGGTCGCAACCGGTCACCGGCGCGACCTTCGTCGCCGGCACATCCGGGACGATGATGCTGATCCGGGCAAAGGCGCCGGTGATCACCTTCGTGCCGGGGCTGCCGACGTTGCACGTCACCGGAGCCGCACTCTACACGAGGCCGTAATGAGACGCTCCTTCGGACTGTTCAGGCTATCGCAGCGGCGCGGACTGCTCCGCGATCAGCGCGGCGTCGCGGCGATCGAATTCGCCCTGATCAGCACCGTCATGTTCGCCTTGCTTTCGGGCGCCGTCGACGTCACCCAGGCGATCACCATTCAGCGTGACTTGAACCGCTTCGCGGCGGAGGTCGCGCAGGCGCTTGCCAGCGCTTGCAAGGGGGGCGCGAGCTGTTTCGGCACGGCCATGGAGACGATCCGGGCCCGGCAGGCCAGCATCGCGCCCAAGCTCGGGGCGATGCAGCTTGGCATCGCGAATTTCGATCGGACCAGCACCAATATCGAGAACATCATCGGCACGATGACCTATCTACCGGCCGACATGAAAACCCAAGCATTGGCGATGATGGCGAACGGTGACAAGGGAGTGGCGGTGCTCGTGACCTATACTCACCAGCCGATCATCCTCGGTCTCGCCAATGACTGGGGCTTCACCACCAAGAATTTCACCGCCAGGAGTATCGTTCTCGCCGCTCGCCCCTAAACGTCAGCCCCCAGGCCATCGCTTATTCCGCCGCCACCTTGAAGCTCTGCAGATTGTCCAGGCTCTGGATGATGTGCTCGGCGAGCGCGTTCGACAGGATCGAGGGATCGTGCCGCGTGCGCAGCAGGCCGATCTTGCAGGAGGGCAGGGTGGAGAAGCCTTCCGCCGGCCCCAGGATGCGCATGCCGGGTCGGACCGCGCTCTCCGGCAGCACCGAGACGGCAAGCCCCGCTACCACCGCTGCGCCGACCGCGGTCGAGTTCCAGCTGGCATAGAGCACGCGGAAGCGCCTGCCCTTGCTTTCCAGCGCCTCGACAGCCGCCTGGCGCCAATTGCAGGTCGGGCGGCCCAGCGCCAGCGGCAGCGGGTCTTCCTCGTGTACGCAATGGCGGGCCGAAGTCACCCAGAGCAGCGGCTCGATCCGGATGATCTCGCCCTGGCCGCGGCCTTCGACATGGGTGATGATCGCAAGGTCGATGTCGCCGCCACCGATCCGTTCCGCCAGCATCGGCGTCGGCTCGCAGACGACGGTGACTTCGGTGCGCGGGTTGGAGCGGGCGAAGCGCGCCAGGATCTCCGGCAGATAGCGGTCGGCATAGTCGTCGGGTACGCCGAGCCGGATGCGGCCCTTCAGGTCTGCCTCGGTGAAGCTCGCGACGCATTCGAGGTTCAGGCGGACGATGCGGCGGGCATAGTCGAGCAGGCGCTCGCCATCCTCGGTCAGCTTGGCATGGCGTCCGTCGCGGCCGAAGAGCGGGCGGCCGACGCGCTCCTCCAGCCGCTTCATCTGCATCGAAACGGCCGATTGAGTCTTGAAGACGATCTCGGCGGCGCGGGTGAAGGAACCGGTGTCGGCGATGGCGACGAAGGTCTTGAGCTGATCGGCGTCGAGCACATGGGCCATGGCCGGCTCCTTCCAGAGGTTCATCAAGATCGGTTGTGTTTAGCATCATAACCATTCGTTTGGCTGATGGCCAGCGCGGAGTTATCGTTTGGGCACTCTCCCGCTGATGCCGGCCAGCCGCCGGTTCGGGCGGGAGCCGAGTTTTCATGTCCAACCCCGAGGAGGCCGTCATGCTGGTCATGACCTTCGTCACGAAGACCTTGTCTGCCGTTTCCGGCGGCGCGGCGCGTGCTGCCGCTCATTCGGTCACGGGCACGAAAAACCTGGTGCGCGCCTTCCTGCACCGTCGCGAAGTGATGCGCCTCAGCGAGCTCGACGAGCGTGGGCTGAAGGATATTGGCCTCGTTCGTTCCGATATCGACGGCGCGCTTGCGGTCTCCTGGCTGAGCGACCCGTCGAGCGTGCTGCAGGCCCGCTCGAACCAGCAGCAGTCGGCTGCCGCGAGCCGGCGAGAGGCCGGGCTTCGACGGCCCGTGGTGATCCAGTCCGCGGTGCGGCCGGGCGCGAAGGAGATCAAGATCGCGTGCAACGCCTGACCCCTTGGCGTGACGCGTCCCTGCGGGCGGTGGCTTCGGCTACCGCCCTTTTTTGTGCCGGGGCATGCGACCCCGCGCGATAGCGGCGCTCGCGGAAGAAAGCGCAGCATCACGAAAATTGATCGGCAGCAGTCTTCTGAGCCCCGTACGATCACCTTGCGCCGCCATTCCGGAGTTGCGCGGCTTCTCCGCTTGTCCGGAATGACGGTTCGATTGAAATCGTGAACACGATTGCCGGCTCAGGCCTTGCGCTGACCGCCGCCGAGCATGGTCTCGAAGATCGAGCGCAGCGCGTCCTGCTGGCTCGCCTGGACCTGGCGGCCGTGCTCGAACATCTGGTTGAGCGCATCGAGGCCGATCGAGCCGGGGCTGGCCTCGCCCGTCGGCTGGGGAGCCTGTTCCGGCTCCGGCTCTGGCGCCGGACGGCGCGATCGCGGCGCCGGCTGCGGGCTGGCCTGCGGGGCCTGTCCCTGTCCGCCGAACATGCCGCCGAGGATCTGGCCGAAGATGTTGCCCATGTCGGCGGGCATGCCGGGCATTCCGCCGCCGAAGGGGCCGCCGCCTTGCGCCTGGCCGGCCTGGGGGTTCTGTCCGCCGAAGAGACCGCCGAGGATCTGTCCCCAAGGATTCGCCGCGTTCGGCTGCTGCGCCTGGGGCTGCATGCCCGGCATCTGGCCGCGCATCATCTCGGCGAACTGACCGAGAATGCCGCCAAGCCCCTGATTGTTCACCGATTTGAACAGCCCGCCCATCAGGATCGAGGCGATCACCGGCAGCATCTGCTTCAGGATCGCCTGGCCGACGCCGCTGGTCGCGGCCGCCTGCGCCGCGACGGCATTGGCGACCTCCTTCGAGCCGAAGAGCTGGCTCATCACGTCCTGGCCCATCGGCATCGCCCGGTCGGGGATGCCATCGCCGTCGCTGTCATACATCTGGCCGAAGGGCGTCGCCGTCATCATCTGGGCGAGGTTGCCGAAGGCGTAGGGGTTCTGGGTCTGGCGCTGCAGTCCCATCGAGAAGGCCGGCAGCAGCGCGTCGAGTGCCGCCTGCGTCTGCTGCATCGAGAGCCCGTATTGCCGCGCCAGGTTCTGCATGGCCTGGCCGTTCTGGGCCGACTGCATCATCTCGAACAGGTTCATCATGGCGCGCTCCCCGCGGGACGAGCCCGCTAACTCACGACATCGACGATAGCAGCAGGTTCTCGTCAGGCAAGCGACGACCTTGCAGCGGCTTGCGCCGCGCTTTCGAGCCGGTCGATGCCGCGATAGGCGGCAACGAGCGCGACGATGCCGAACAGCACCGCGCCCAGCGCCGCGCCGGCGAGCGCGCCCTTGGGCCCTGCATACTGCGCGCCCAGCCAAGCGAGCGGCACCGTGCCGAGCGTGGCCCGGCCCCAGCTGAACAGCGTCGAGTAGAACGGCATGCCGAGATTGTTGAAGGCGGCATTGGCGACGAAGAGCGCGCCGACGAAGAGCCACATCGGTCCGGCGATCAGGCAGAAGAAGGTGACGAGCTCGGCGGTCTCGCCGCCGGTACCGAACAGCGCGGCGATCTGGTGGCGCAGCAGCGCCAGCAGCAGGGCGGCGACCGCGACATAGGCCGCGGCGAAGCCGACCGCATCGGTCAGGGCGCGGCGCATCCGGTCATAGCGTTGCGCGCCCCAGTTCTGCGCCAGGATCGGCCCGATCGCTCCCGAAAGCGCGAACAGCACGCCGAAAGCGACCGGCACCAGCCTGTCGATGATCGCGCTCGCCGCGATCACCTGGTCGCCGAAGCGGGCGACGATGCCGAAGAAGCAGGCATTGGCGATCGGGTTGGCGAGATTGGTCAGGATCGCCGGTGCTGCGATCGCAAAGGTCGGCCCGACGTCACGGCGCAGCGCCGCGAAACTCGGTCGCGCGATCATCCTGTGCACGCCGAGCACGCCCTGGAAGCCGATGACGAGGAAGACGATGCGCGAGAACACGGTCGCCCAGGCGGCGCCGTCGGGACCGAGACCGAGGCCGAAGATCAGCAGCGGGTCGAGCCCGGCGGTAACGATGCCGCCGGCCAGGGTGACGTACATCGCCCGCTTGGCGTCGCCGACCGCGCGCAGGATGCCGGAGAGCCCCATGCCGAGCGCCATCAGCGCATTCGAGGGCAGGGTGATCCACAGGAAGGAGGTCGCGACGGCCAGCGATTCGCCGTGCGCGCCGAGCTTCGGCAGCAGCCAGGGCAAGAACGGCAGTATCAGCAGGCTGACGGCCAGGCCGCAGATCGTCATGGCCGTCAGCGTCGAGCCGGCCATGCGGCGCGCGCCCTCGCGGTCGCCGGCGCCGAGCGCTCGCGCCGTCAGCGCTGCGACGGCGATCATCAGCCCGACATTGATGGAGACCATCAGGTAGAGCACGATCGTGGCGTAGCCGACGCCCGCCGTCGCTTCGGGCCGGCCGAGGCGCGAGACATAGAGCAGCGACAGGAAGTCGACGACGAAGATCGCGATCAGGCCGACCGAGGCGGTCGAGGTCATTACCGCGACATGGCGTAGTGTCGAGCCGCTGACGAAGACGGCCTGATGTGGCTTGGCCGGTGCGTTCACTCGGCCGGCTCCCCGACCCCGCCGACGGAGACTTCGGCGCCGCCGTCCTCGATGACGTCCTGCGTCTCCTTGGTGAGCGCCTTCGACTTGCCCTTGGGCGCGACCAGCGGCTCCGGCGTGACGCGCGGCACCTTGTCGAGGCCGGCGGCGATGCCTTCGCTGAACTGGATCTCCATGCGCTGGGCGTCGCGATCGCGCACATGCTCGATCACGAAACCCGCTTCCTCATAGCTCAGACCGAGCGCCTCCAGCGTCACCCGGCCGAAGCCGAGCGCCGATTCGAAGGTCTCGCGCATCTGGTAGTCGACGTCGGCGCGCATCAGGTCCATCGCGTGGACGCGATCATAGGCACGGGCATGGATGCGCACGGCGGGGAATTCGACCTTGGCCATCTCGGCAATGCGCAACACTGCCTGCCGGTCGTCGATGCAGACGCAGAGCACCTTGGCCTTGCCGGCGCCGGCAGCCCGCAGCACGTCCAGCCGCGTGCCGTCGCCGTAATAGATCTTGAAGCCGAACTTGGCGGCGGAGCGGATCCGCTCGATGTCGGAATCGATGATGGTGACGTCGAGATGCTGCAGCAGCAGCGCCTGCGTCACCACCTGTCCAAAGCGGCCGAAGCCGATCACCAGCACCGAGGGGGCCGCACCGTCGAAAATCTCCTCGATCTCCTCGGGCGGCGGTGCATGAGCGGCGAGCCAGAGGTCGATCAGCTTGGCGGCGATCGGGCCGATCAGCATGCTGAGCGCGGCGATCGCCGTCGCCAGCGCGCCCTGCTTCTCGTCGAGCAGGCCGAGCGAGGCGGCGAGCGGCAGCAGCACGAAGGCGAATTCGCCGGCAGGGGAGAGCAGGGCGCCGGCGCGGATCGCCTCGGTGGTCGAGGAGCAGGACGCCCGCAGGATCGCTGCTGCCGCCGCGATCTTGAACAGCACCAGCAGCGGGGCCGCCAGCGCCAGCAGCAGCGCGTTCTCGGCAACCAGCTTCAGGTCGATGGACATGCCGACCGCCATGAAGAACAGGCCGAGCAGCACGCCGCGGAACGGCTCGACATCGGCTTCGAGCTCGTGCCGGAAATGCGAATCCGCCAGCAGGACGCCGGCGAGGAAGGCGCCCATCGCCATGGAGAGCCCGACCTGCTCCATCAGCAGGGCCGCGCCGAGCACGACCAGCAGCGCGGCGGCCGTCATCACCTCCTTGGCGCCGGCCTTGGCGAGCAGCCGGAAGAAGGGGTTGAGCGCATAGCGGCCGGCGAGCACGACCGCGGCGACGGCAAGCAAGGCGAGCCCCAGGCCCGTCAGTGCCTTGGTCGAGCCGCCTCCATGGGCGGCCTCCGTCGTCGCCAGCAGCGGCAGCAAGGCCAGCATCGGCGCGATCGAGATGTCCTGGAACAGCAGGACGGAGAAGCAGCGCCGGCCATAGGGCTCGGTGCCGTCGCCGCGTTCCTCGAGCAGTTGCAGCGCGATCGAAGTGGCGGAGAGCGCAAGTGCCAGCCCGACCGCCAGAGCCCCGCCGGGACTGAGCCCGAGCTTCCAGGCGACGACGCCGATCACCACCGCACTCAGCAGCATCTGCGCGAAGCCGGCGCCCAGGATGTCCTTGCGCATCGAATAGAGCCGCGCCGGCTGCAATTCGAGCCCGACCAGGAAGAGTAGCAGCACGACGCCGATCTCGGCGGTGCTGCGGATCGTGTCGGGGTCCTTGATCACCGCCAGTACCGAGGGGCCGATCACGACGCCGGCGGCGAGATAGCCGAGCACGGCCGATAGGCCGAAGCGCCGGAACAGCGGCACCGCTACCACTGCACCCGCGCAGAAGGTCAGGATTGAGGGCAGATAGCTGGCATGCGAGGCGGCATCGGCCATGCAGGAACTCGTGCTGAAATGAAGGGGCCGTGCGGAGGCAGGTGGCCGGATGCGAGCAATGTAGGGCTTATCCTCGTATCCTGCGAGGGGCTGCCGCGCATGGCACAAGGCTGTGCGTCGCCAGGCTTCCTTGACATCGCCGGCGCCAGACAGAAAAGAAGGCGCGATCCCTTTGGAACCAGCGCCCCAGTGACCGCCAAGCCGCCGCTCGACATCCTGCTCTGCGCCCCGCGCGGCTTCTGCGCCGGCGTGGTCAGGGCGATCGACGCCGTCGAGAAGGCGCTGGCCCTGCATGGCGCGCCGGTCTTCGTGCGCCACGAGATCGTGCACAACAAATACGTGGTCGAGTCGCTGAAGCGGAAGGGCGCGGTCTTCGTCGCCGAACTTTCCGAGGTGCCGGATGCGACCCGGCCGGTGATCTTCTCCGCCCATGGCGTGCCGAAATCGGTGCCGGCGCAGGCACAGGCCCGCAATCTCTTTCACATCGACGCGACCTGTCCGCTGGTCACCAAGGTGCATCGCGAGGCCGAGGTCCATCACAAGCGCGGCCGGCACATCCTCCTGGTCGGCCACGCCGGCCATCCCGAGGTGATCGGCACGATGGGGCAGCTGCCCGAAGGCGCGATCACGCTGATCGAGACGCTCGACGATGTCGCGAGACTGACCCCGCCCGAGGGCAGGGACCTCGCCTATGTCACGCAGACAACGCTCTCGGTCGACGATACCCGCGAGATCGTGCAGGCGCTGCAGGCGCGTTTCCCAGCCTTGATCGCCCCGCACAAGGAAGACATCTGCTACGCCACCACCAACCGCCAGGAGGCGGTCAAGCGCGTCGCGCCGCTGGTCGACGGGCTGATCGTGGTCGGCTCGCCGAATTCCTCCAACTCGCAGCGCCTGCGCGAGGTCGCCGAGCGTGCCGGTTGCCCGGTTTCGCGCCTCGTGCTGCGTACCAACGAGATCGACTGGTCGCTCTTCGGCGACATCCGCCGCCTCGGCATCACCGCCGGCGCCAGTGCGCCGGAGGTGCTGGTCGAGGAGATCATCGACGCCTTCGCCGAGCGCTACGAGGTCACGGTCGAGACGGTCTCGACCGCCGACGAGAGCGTCTTCTTCCCGCTGCCGCGCGAACTGCGCGAGCCTGCCCCCAACGCAGCCGAGTGAGCTGAGTATCCAGCGTGGCCGTCTATACCGAAGTGCCCGATGACGAGATGGCCGCCTTCGTGGCGCGCTACGGCATCGGCGACCTCCTCTCCGCCAAGGGCATCGCCGAGGGGGTCGAGAACTCGAACTACCTCGTCCACACGACGCGGGGCTTCTACATCCTCACCCTCTACGAGAAGCGGGTGAAACCGGCCGACCTGCCGTTCTTCATCGAGCTGATGCAGCACCTCGCCGGGCGCGGGCTCAATTGCCCGGTGCCGGTGCTCGACGCCTCGGGCCAGGCGCTCGGCACGCTCGCTGGCCGCCCGGCCGCGATCGTCAGCTTCCTCGACGGCCTCTCGGTGCGCCGCCCCGGCGCCGGCCATTGCGGCGAGGTCGGGCGCGCGCTCGCTTTGCTGCACCGCGCCGGCGAAGATTTTTCGATGAAGCGCGTCAACGCGCTCTCGGTGCCGGGCTGGCGTCCGCTCGCCGAGCAGGCCGGGGCCGATGCCGACAAGGTTTCGCCCGGGCTGGCGCGGCGGGTCATGGCCGAGATCGCGGTGCATGAGGCCGGTTGGCCGAAGGACCTGCCCGGCGGGGTTATCCATGCCGATCTCTTCCCGAACAACGTGTTCTTCATCGGCGAGAAGCTGTCGGGCGTCATCGACTTCTATTTCGCCTGCACTGACGCCTATGCCTACGACCTCGCCATCTGCCTGAATTCCTGGTGCTTCGAGACCGATTCCTCGTTCAACCTGACCAAGGGCCAGGCGATGCTGGCCGGCTATGAGAGCGTTCGCCCGCTGAATGAAGCCGAGGTCGCGGCCCTGCCGGCGCTCTGCCGCGGCTCGGCGCTGCGCTTCCTGCTGACCCGGCTGGTCGACTGGCTCAACGTGCCGCCAGGCGCGCTGGTCAAGCCGCATGATCCGCTCGAATACGACCGCAAGCTCGTCTTCCACCAGCGCGTGAGCGACACCAGAGAATATGGGCTGCGCCGATGACTGATCCAGTTGAAGTCTGGACTGACGGCGCCTGCTCGGGCAATCCGGGCCCCGGCGGCTGGGGCGCGATCCTGTCCTACAAGGGCAAGGAGCGTGAGCTTTCCGGCGGCGAGGCGCTGACCACCAACAACCGCATGGAGCTGATGGGTGCGATCTCGGCGCTGGAGACGCTGACCCGGCCCTGCACCGTCGCGCTCCACACCGACAGCCAGTATCTGCGCCAGGGCATCACCAGCTGGATCCATGGCTGGAAGAAGAACGGCTGGAAGACCGCCGATCGCAAGCCGGTCAAGAACGAGGAGCTCTGGAAGCGCCTCGATGCCGCGCTGAAGCAGCACAAGATCGAGTGGAAATGGGTCAAGGGCCACGCCGGCGACGAGATGAACGAGCGCGCCGACGCGCTGGCGCGGGCAGGGATGGCGCCGTTCAAGCCGGGGCGGTGAGGCGCACGCTCAGCGCCAGCCGAGCCCTGGCGCGACGTGCTTCAGGATCGCCTCGATGACATGGGCGTTGTAGGCGACGCCGAGCTGGTTCGGCACCGTCAATAGCAGCGTGTCCGCCTCGGCGATCGCCTCGTCCCGCTTCAGCTCGTCGATCAGCTTGTCGGGTTCGGCCGCATAGCTGCGCCCGAAGATCGCGCGCGTGCTGTCGTCGATGTAGCCGATCGAGTCGTCACTCTCATTGCCGCGGCCGAAATAGGCGCGGTCGCGGTCGTCGACCAAGGCGAAGATGCTGCGGCTGACCGAGACGCGCGGCTCGCGCGTGTGACCGGCCTCTTTCCAGGCCTGCCTGTAGCCGCGGATCTGCTTGGCCTGCTGGATGTGGAAGGGCTCGCCGCTCTCGTCGGTCTTCAGCGTCGAACTCTGCAGGTTCATGCCAGCTTTCGCCGCCCAGACGGCGGTGGCGTCGGAGGAGGCGCCCCACCAGATGCGCTCGCGCAGGCCCTCGGAATGGGGCTCCAGTCGCAGCAGGCCGGGCGGATTGGGGAACATCGGGCGCGGATTGGGCTGCGCAAAACCCTCGCCGCGTAGCACGTCGAGGAAGACCTCGGTGTGGCGGCGCGCCATGTCGGCGTCGCTCTGCCCCTCGGCCGGCTGGTAGCCGAAATGGCGCCAGCCATCGATGACCTGTTCGGGCGAGCCGCGGCTGATGCCGAGCTGCAGCCGCCCGCCGGCGATCAGGTCGGCCGACCCCGCATCCTCAGCCATGTAGAGCGGGTTCTCGTAGCGCATGTCGATGACGGCGGTGCCGATCTCAATGCGCCTGGTCCTTGCGCCGATGGCGGCCAGCAGCGGGAAGGGCGAGGCGAGCTGGCGGGCGAAATGATGCACCCGGAAATAGGCGCCGTCCGCGCCCAACTCTTCAGCGGCAACGGCGAGATCGATCGACTGCAGCAGCGTATCGCCCGCCGAGCGGGTCTGGGATTGCGGCGAGGGAGTCCAGTGTCCGAAGGACAGGAAGCCGATCTTTTTCATCGCATGACGCCTGTGAACCACCGAGAGCGCGGAGCCTATCCGCGACAGGAAAACGCCCGAGCGGCCATCGCCGCCGGGCGTGCTTCGTCACCATATAGGGAGGATTCGTCGGGTTGCCGCGGCGTCCGTGCACAGGAGCCAATGCCGCAATGCAATCCTGGTCGCAACCGTTGGGTCATCCGCTTGCATGACCAGCGGCAGCCCAGCGATGACTCCTCCACCCGCCGTTTTAGAACTGCATTTCGACCCTGCCCTTGAGGGCATGGTCGCGGGAGCGTTCGCCGATGGCGGCCGAGTAGGTCAGGCCGAGGGCGGTGGCCTGCGAGATGCGCCAGTCGAGCCCGGCTTCGGCGACGAGGGCCTCGCGGTCGATTTTGGCAGCGAAGACCTGGGCCGGGGTCGTGCCGGCAACGAAGGCGGTGCGGGCCTGCGGCGTGAGATCGCCAAAACCGTGGCGCCAGCCGAGCATGGCCCGCGCGAACAGCGGCATCGCCCCGAGCTGCGCCTCGGCCCGCAGGCCCAGTGTGGTGAAGCCGAGCGTCTGGTCGCTGGAGAGGACGCGCAAGGCCGCAGCCCCGCCTCGCTCGCTGCCGGAGTCCGTGCTGACCCGGATCAGCGCCAATTGCGCGAAGGGTTCGAGCGCAACGCCGCTGAAAGCGAAGGCATAGCCGAGCTCGGCAAAGCCTTGCGTCACCGAACCCGGGCGCTGCAGCCGCAGCAGATCGCCGAAGCCGCGGATCTGGACCTGGCGGCGGATGTCGCTCTCGGACCAGGTGTAGGCGGCGCCGGCGTCGAAGCGCAGGTTGCCGAAGCGGGCACCGGCATAGAGCGCGGCGTGGCCGCTCTCGAGCTTGCCGGTGGAGAACCTTGCATCGAGATCGAAGCGCGACTGGCTGTAGCCGCCGGCGACGCCGAGCTTCAGCGACGAGCCCGGTGCGTCGTAGACCATGACATCGGCGCCGAGCAGCGCACCGCCGCTGCGGCGGCTCATGCTGGCGGCATTGCCGTCGGCGTCGGTGTTGCCGGTGCTGCCGAAGGCCGTGCCCCAGAGTGCATAGCGCGGCTGCGGCACCGGGGTGGGCATCACGACCCCGCCCTTGCGGCCCGGCAGGTCGGCAGTGAAGGCGCCCGCGACCTGCTGACCCGGCGCGGTCAGCAGCGGCCCGCGCAGATGGCCGAGGATGGTGTCGCGCACTAGCCGGCTCTCATCGATCATCACCGCGACCGCCTGCGCATGCGCCTCGCCCGAAAGCAGGTCGAAGCCGGCGCGGGCTTCTGCCGCCGTCGCCGAGATCAGCGCATCATAGACCGGGTTGCCCACGCCCAGCCGCTCCGCCGCGATCGCGATGAAGCCCTGGTTGCGGGTGGCGGCGACCGCGTTGCCCGCTGTGCCGCCGCCATTGTCGGGGCCGAAGGAGTTGCCGTTGCGGGTCATGGTCAGCGTCACGTTCTGGCTGTCGTAAGCCAGCGACGGCGTCAGGAAGGCGAGATTCGAGGTGACGCTGGTGAAGGTTCCGCTGACCCCGCCCGAGGCGGTCAGGATGGTGTAGCTGGTCGCGGCCGCGTAATTGCCGTTCTCGGCCAGCACCTGCACCGTGCCGCCAGTAATGCTCGCCGAGCCGGAGGCCACGATCCTGTCGCTCTGGCCGGCGGCGTTGACCTCGACCTGATAGGTCGAGCCCGAGGCGAAGGCGACATTGCCGGAGATGGTCAGCGACCCGATCGAGTTGCCGGGCGAAATCGTGCCGCCGCTGCCGACGCTCACGCCGCCAATGGTGCCGGAGCCGCCGAGTGTGCCGCCGTCCAGTGTCACCGAGCTCGCGATCGAGCCGTTCACCACCAGCTTGCCGCCGGAGACCTTCGTGCTGCCGGTATAGGTGTTGGTTCCGGTCAGCGTCAGCGTGCCGGTGCCGGTCTTGTCGAGCCCGCCATTGCCGCTGATTGACCCGGAGAAGGTCGTCGAGGCGTTGCTGCCGCCGGCCTTCAATGTCGTGCCGGTACCGATCTGGATATTGCCCGCGCCAGCGATCGATGCGGCGGTCACGCTACCCAGCCCATCGCTGATCTGCAGCGTCGCGCCGGAGGCCACCGCGTAGTCCGACGCCGCTGACATCGCCCGTGCAGCGTCGATGAAGAGCGCGCCGGCCTCGATCGAGGTCGCGCCGGAATAGGTGTTGGTGCCGGACAGGGTCAGCGTGCCGGTCCCGGTCTTGGTCAGCCCGCCCGTGCCACTGATGGCGCCGCTGAAGCCGAGCGAGCCGCTGCGATTGAAGACGAGCTGGCCATTGTTGACGACGTCGCCGAGGATCGAGCCGGTCGTGCCGCCATTGCCGATCTGGAGCGTGCCGCCCGCGATCGTCGTTCCGCCGGTATAGGTATTGGTTCCGGTCAGGATCAGCGTGCCGGCGCCGGCCTTGGTCAGCGAGGTGCCGTTCCAGCCGGTCGCAGGGTTCGCCGCCTGATCGGCCAGCACCGCCCCGACCGTGAAACTGTCGGTGGCGTTGGTCAGCGTGAAGGTGCCGTGAGCGAGATTGTTGTGGGCGCTCCAGGCCAGGCCATAGCTGGCGAGATATTGCAGGCCGTTATCGGATTTGCGGGTGGAGAGGGTGAGGTAGTCCACCGTGCCGCTGAAGCCGCCGACGCTGATGCTGGCAAAGTCGCCGCTGATGCCGGATGCGGTGTCGATCAGCACCATGTCGAGCTGACTCGCATCGCTGATGCCGCCGAGGTTGAAGGTGACGCCGTTGCCGATCGTCATGCTGTTGGCGGAGAGCGCGGGGCTGCCCGTGCCGGCGGCGATGGACAGCGTGGTGCTATCGCCGAACGTCACGGTCTGGGCGACGCTCAGGGTCGTCGGCGCCTGGATCGCCAGCGTGCCGCCGGTGACGTTGACGCTGCCGGCCAGATTGATGCTGCCGCTCGACACGCCGTTGCCGAACTGGAGCGTGCCGGCCGAGATCGTCGTGCCGCCGGTATAGGTCTTGGCTCCGGTCAGGATCAGCGTGCCCGTGCCGGTCTTGACCAGCGAGCCGCCGGCGCCGGAGATGTCGCCGCTCACCTCGGTCGAGAGATTGTTCGAGCCGATCGTCAGCTCATTGGCGCCGAGGACGTAATTGCCGGCGCCTGCGATCGACCCCGCGCTCAGCTTGCGGTCGCCGTTCGGGCCGGTGCTGCCCGAGAAATCGACCGTTCTACCGGCATTGTTGGTGATCGCGGCGTTGCCCGCCGTGCTGGTATCGTAGAAATACAGATCGCTGTTGTTGGTGATGGTGGCGCCGCCCGCCGTACTGACGTTGAAGAAAATAAGGCTGTAGTTGCTGGTGATGGTGGCGCTGCCGGCTGTGCTGCTGCCTAAGAATGCCATTCCGCCGCTGGTGGTGATGATGGCGCTGCCGGCTGTGCTGCTGCCTAAGAATGCCATTCCGCCGCTGCCGGTGATGGTGGCGCTGCCAGCTGTGCTGGCGTTGTCGAAGCTCAGGTGGTTGCTGTTGGTGATGGTGGCATTGCCCGCCGTGCTGGTATCGTAGAAGCCCACAACCCGATTATTGGTGATGGTCGCGCTGCTCGCCGTGCTGGTGCCGTAGAATCGCAGATTGCCGCTGTTGGTGACGGCGGCATCGCCTGCCGTGCTGGCGTGGTCGAAAATCAGATCCCCACCGCTGTTGTTGGTAATGGTGGCGTTCCCCGCCGTGCTGAAGTCGCGAAACAAGATCCAGAAATTGTTGTTGTTCGTAATGTTGGCGCTCCCGGCCGTGCTCATGCTGTAGAAAATTAGGGAGCCGGCGTTGGTAATGGTGGAGTTTCCGGCCGTGCTGCTGAAGGAGAACTGAAGGCGGTCGTTGTTGGTGATAATGGCGCTGCCGGCCGTGGCGGCGTCGCTGAAGCCGGTGATGCTGTTGTTGGTGATGGTGGCGCTGCCGGCCGTACTGTCGTTGATGAAGCTAAGGACATAGCTGTTAATGATGGTGGCGCTGCCGGCGCTGGCGTGGTCTGCGTAGTACAGCGTAGCCGCGTTGGTGACCGTGCCCGATGCAATGCTTCCGGTAATCAGGAGCGTTCCGCCGCTCACCGTGGTCGCGCCGCTATAGGTGCTGACCCCCGATAAGGTCAGCGTGCCCGTGCCCGTCTTGACCAAGGAGCCGCTGCCGGAGATGACGCCGCTCACCTCGGTCGAGAGATTGTTCGAGCCGACCGTGAACTGCTTGGCGCCAATCACGTAGTTGCCGGCGCCCTCGATCGAGCCTGCCGTCATCGCGGCCAATCCGGCGGGATCCGAGATATCGACCGTGCCGCCGGCCTGGGTGATGAAGCGCGCCCCGGCGCTGCTGCCGGCGGCGATGAACTGGGTCGTCGCCCCGGCAGCCGTGGTGATCGTCGCCGTGCCAGCCGTGCTGAAGCCGCGAAAGATCAGGCTGCTCTCATTGACGATGGTCGCGCTGTCGGCCGAGCTGCTGTCATAGAAGATCAGGCTGTTCTTGTTGGTGATGGTGGCGCTGCCGGCGCTGCTCGTGTCGTAGAAGCTCAGGCTGCCATTGTTGGTGATGGACGCGTTTCCAGCCGTGCTCGACGTGTGGAAGTTGAGCAGGCCGGCACCAGTGTTGACGATTGTCGCGCTGCCGGCTGTGCTGTCGTCATAGAACAGCAGGTAAGCCATGTTGGTGATGGTGGCGTTGCCGGCCGTGCTGGTGTCGTGGAACTCCGTGAAGAAGCTGTTCGTGATCGAGGCGCTGCCCGCAGAGCTGGCGTTCCGAAAATAGAGGTCTCCGCTGTTGCTGATGGTCGCGCTGCCGCCGTTGACGACGATACCCGCTCCGGTGAACTCGAGCGCCCGGTTGTTGTTGAAGCTGTAGTTCGCGGCATTGGCGTTGAACGTCCATTCGCCGATGGTCACATCGTTCGCGAACGACAGGTTCGTAATCGTCGACGTGCCGAAGAAGGCCGTGCCGGTCGGCCGAAATCCGGTGTCCCAGTTTAGGCCGGCATTGAAATTGGTCGAGATCGGCGCCGTGTGCCAGGTCGCATTCTGAGCGTGGGCAGGCGCGACGAGCGCCGTGCCGGCGAGCAGCGCCAGCCGCAGGGCCAGGCCGCCCCATCGTCCGTCGAAAATCGGTAGAGCCACGTCTTGTCCCCCGGCCGCTGCGGAAGGCTTACGCCAGGGCACCGGCAAGGCAATGAACAGCCGTTCACAACCCGGCAAATCGATCGAGTGTGGCGGATTTGCCGTGGATTCGCGACAAGGCGACTGTTCGAGCGGATCGAGAGCAGGGCGGCCCCGTCGCTCAGCCCAGCGGCTGGCGGTAGACGATGAAGCCGGATTTCTGCGCGACCTTGTCGTAGAGTTCCTGCGCCTGCAGGTTGCTCTCATGCGTCTGCCAGTAGACGCGGAACAGGCCCTTCGTTTCCGCCATCTGCCGGACGGCCTCGATCAGCTTGCGGCCGACGCCATGCCCGCGCGCCTCCTCGCTGGTGAAGAGATCCTGCAGATAGCAGATCTCCTTCTGGCTCCAGGTCGTGCGGTGCAGCACGTAGTTGACGATGCCGAGCGCCTTGCCGTCGCGCTCGGCGATGAAGCCGCCCATCGGCTCCTGCCCGCCGGTCAGGCGCGCGAAGGTCGTGTCGCTCGTCTCCGGCGTCAGCGAGGCCTTGTAGAAGGTGAGATAGCCCTGCCAGAGCGGCTCCCAGGCGGCGCGATCATTGGCCGTGAGCGGGCGGATGCTGATCTCTGACATGGCGCGGTGTCTCCTCGATTTTCTCGGGAGGCTAGCGGCGGCTTTGGGCGCTGTCTCATGACAAGCGCAGATCGGATCGATCGGATTTGGTGCTGGACATGAAAAAGCCCGCGCCGGAGGCGCGGGCTCGAAGACCGTGTGCCGAAGCAGCTCAGAGCTGGTTCAGCATCGCCTCGGCTCCGGAGAGATCGGCCTTACCCGGCGCATCCTCGACGTTCAGCGCGGTGACGACGCCGTCCTCGACCACCATCGAATAGCGCTGCGAGCGGGTGCCGAGGCCGAAGCCCGAGCCGTCCATCGACAGGCCGATCTCCTTGGCGAAGTCGGCATTGCCATCGGAGAGGAAGGTGATGACGCCGGCCCCGCCGGTCGCCTTCGACCAGGCGTCCATGACGAAGACGTCGTTGACGCCGGTGACGAAGATCTCCTCGACGCCCTTGGCCTTGATCTCGGCGGCCTTGTTCACATAGCCCGGCAGGTGGTTCTTGTGGCAGGTCGGCGTGAACGCGCCCGGCACGGCGAAGAGCACGATCTTGCGGCCCTTGAACAGGTCGTCCGTGGTCTTGGCTGCTGGCCCGTCGGCCGTCATCACGCGAAACGTCGCCTGCGGAAGCTTGTCACCGACCTTGATCGCCATCGCCATGTCTCCTGCGCGCTTTCCGTTCGGCCAGAATGGTCGAACGATCAGAATTCGCGCCAATACGAGCGCGGCGTCGTGCCGCTTCGACGGGCAGGGTTACGGCTTCGCGCTGCCGATGTCGAGTTCGAGCCGCGTCTCGACCGCCTGCGGCTTGCCGCGCACGGTGATGATCAGGGGGGTGGGACCGGTCGCGCCCTTGGGGCGTTCGACGATCTTGAGCTTCGCGGCGACGGTCCCGTCCGGCTGCGGCGTGAGCATCGGCCGGCCGAAGGACCACATGCCGGCGCCCTCGACGAAGACGTCGTCGACCGAACCGCCATCGGGGGCCTTCAGCAGCAGCTTCACCGCGGCGTCGCTATGGGTGACCTCCAGGATCGATAGGCGGTCATCCGTCGCGCCCAGCTTGACCGCGTGCGGAATCCGCGCCTCGAACTGCTCCAGCCGCGGCGAGGTCACCGAGGTGACGCCCGGTTCCAGCCACAGCCGCGCCTCGCCCTTGGCGGGAACGCAGATCTTGTCGCAGACCGCGTAGTCGAGCTTCAGCACCACGGTAACCGGCCGCGCCGGATCGATCGGCTGGACCGAGACCGGCACCACCACCTCGCCGACATAGCCGATGCCGGAGCCGGCGCCGTCCTCGAAGCGCTCCGGGGTCGGCCAGCGCACATCGAGCCCGCCGACATTCTCCGAGCCGCTCCAGTCGAAGACCGGGGGCACGCCGGCATCGCCGGGACTGCGCCAATAGGTCTTGAAGCCTTGCGACATCGTGATCTCGACGCCGACGCGCTGCTTGCCCGAAGGCGCAGTCGCGCCCGCGATCAGGCGCATCGACGAGTATGCGGCTTTCGACCACGGCGAAACCGCGGCGTCCTGGGCGGAAGCCGGGGTGCCGAGCGCCAGCGCGGCGAGGAAGGAGAGGGTCGTGACCGTTTTCACGTGGTCTGATTTAGGTGATCCAGCCGCGTTTTGCGAGGCCGGTACCGGCGCTGTGATCCGGGATCGGCATTGCAGCCAAGCATGGCCAGCTTTGCGCCAGCATTGCGGCGGGGGCGGAGAAGCATCCCGGAGAGCCATCCGGCTAAGCCTGAATATCCTCGGCTTGCCGGCGAGCCAAAAATGTTCCCACACCGGCCGAACATGCCGTAGCATGGGCACCATGAATCTCGGATCGAACCAGCGCATCAGCGGCCGCAGCTATCTCGACGGGCAGTGCCTGATCGCCATGCCGGGCATGAGCGACCAGCGCTTCGTCCGCAGCGTCGTCTATCTCTGCGCCCATTCCGAAGACGGCGCGATGGGCATCATCGTCAATAAGCCTGCCGCCGATACGCGCTTTCCGGAACTGCTCGTCCAGCTCGACGTCATCCCGTCCGACCAGGCGATCCGTCTGCCGAGCCAGGCCGAGAGGATGAAGGTGCTGCGCGGCGGGCCGGTCGAGACCAAGCGTGGTTTCGTCCTGCACAGCGCCGATTTCTTCCTGGAATCCGCGACGCTGCCGATCGATGACGGCATCTGCCTGACCGCGACGCTCGATATCCTGCGCGCCATCGCCGTCGGCACCGGGCCGGAGAATGCGGTGCTGGCGCTCGGCTATGCCGGCTGGGGAGCGGGGCAGCTCGAATCCGAGATCCAGTCCAATGGCTGGCTGCATTGCGCCGCCGATGAGGCGCTGCTCTTCGACGACGCGCTCGACACCAAATATGCCCGCGCGCTCGGCAAGCTCGGCATCGATCAGGCTTTCCTGTCGAAGGATGCCGGGCACGCCTGACATGCGTCATGCTCGGGCTGGACCCGAGCATCTCAGGCCGTGGAAGGCGCCGATAGAACGTCCTCGTCAGGAGATTATCGGGTCTGCGCTTCGCTTCGCCCGAGAATGACGCGCGACGTTTACGCCGCCTCGAAGGACGAGCTCGACGCTCCCACCAGCCGGCGCGCTTCCGCCGCCGTCATCGGCTGGCCGAAGGTGTAGCCCTGCGCGTACTGGCAGCCGAGCTGGTAGAGCTCGATCGCGTCCGATTCGGTCTCGGCGCCTTCCGCGACCACATCCATCTGCAGGTCGGCCGCGAGCTGGACGATCGAGCGCAGGATCACCGGCGGCTTGCCGTTGCCCATCTGGCGCACGAAGCTCTGGTCGATCTTGATCGTGTCGAACGGGAAGCGCTGCAGATAGGACAGCGAGGAATACCCCGTTCCGAAATCGTCGAGCGACAGGCCGGCGCCGAGGTCGCGGATGCGGCTGAGCATCTGCGCCGCATATTCCGGGTTCTCCATCACCAGGCTTTCGGTGATCTCGAGCTTGAGCGTGCCCGGCAGTACGCGCCGGCGCGCCAGCACGGCCTTGACGTCCTTCAGCAGGTCGTGGCGCAGAAGCTGGCGGCTGGAGACGTTGACGCTGGCGAAGATCGGCGGCTCGACTTCGAGCGCCGCCTGCCAGGCGGCGAGCTCGCGCGCGGTGCGGTCCATCACATAGACGCCGAGATCGACGATCAGTCCGCTCTCCTCGGCGATCGCGAGGAAGTCCTGCGGCAAGAGCCGGCCCTCGCGCGGATGGTCCCAGCGCATCAGCGCCTCGAAGCCGGCAATGGTCCGGTCCTCCAGCCTGACGATCGGCTGGTACATCACCTGGATCTCGCCGCGCTCGATCGCCCGGCGCAAGTCGCTTTCGAGCGCGAGCCGGTCGTTGCGGTCGCTGCGCATCGCCGGGACGAAGACCTCGACGAGATTGCCGCCCTGGTTCTTGGCATGTGCCATGGCGAGCTCGGCATTCTTCAGCGCGTCGTCCTTGCGTGCCGTCGGCGTGCCGTCGAAGAGGGTGAGCCCGATCGAGGGCGTCAATACGATTTCACGCTCGGCGAAGGTGATCGGCGTGGAGACGGCGCGGCGGATCAGCTCGGCCAGCGCCAGGATGCGCTCGGGATCGCTCTCCGAGACGATGATCATCGCGAAGATGTCGCCGCCGATTCGCGCCAGCGTGTCCTGTGTCCGCAGCAGCCGGCCGAGCCGGCGCGCCAGCGTCAGCAGGATCGAATCGCCGGCCGAGAAGCCGACCGATTCGTTGACCTGCTTGAAGCGGTCGATATCGATGACGATGACGGTCGGGCGGATGGCGTCATCGGCGCGGCTGAAGCCGAACACGGCGGTGAGCCGGTCCTGGAAGAGCTCGCGATTGGGCAGGCCGGTCAGGTTGTCGTGCACGGCATCGTGCAGCATGCGCTCCTGGGCGGTACGCTGCTCGGTGACATCGGCGAGCGTGCCGATGACGCGGATGACCTCGCCGTCGGAGCCGATCACCGGCCGGGCCTTCAGGCTGAACCAATGATAGGCGCCGTTGGCGGCGCGCAGGCGGAAATCGAGCTGCAGCTTGCCGCGGCGCTGCTCGATCACCGCGTCGAGCGAGACCCGGTAGCGGTCGCGGTCGGCGACGTGCATGTGTTCGAGCCAGCGCGCGGCCGAGCCTTCGAGCGCGCCCTTGGACAGGCCGAGCAGGATCTCGGCCTGCGGCGAGACGAAGATCTTGTCGGCCGAGACGTCCCAGTCGAAGACGAGGTCGCCCGAGCCGGAGAGCGCGAGCGCGCGCCGTTCGGTATCGGAGACCAGCCCCTGCGCCAGCGCGCCGCCGGCGAAGGCGTGCTGCACCACGGTGAAGCCGATCAGCAGCACGATCAGCACCAGGCCGCCGATCAGGGCGGGCGGCACGAGGTCGCGGGTGACCTGGCCGATCACGGTGAAACCGGCCGCCGTCACCCAGACCAGCAGCAGGAACCAGGTCGGGATCAGCATCACCGCCCGTTCATAGCCATGGGTGGCGAGGTGCAGGATCAGCACGAAGCCGATCGTCGCGACGGCCGCGATCGAGATGCGGGCGATGCCGGCCGCCATCGGCGCATCGAACACCGCAAGTCCGACAAGCCCGGCAAGGCCGAGGATCCAGATGATGGTGATATGGCTGTAGCGCACATGCCAGCGCGACAGGTTGAGATAGGCGAAGAGGAAGACGACCAGCGTCGCCGCCAGCACCACCTCGGCGCCGGCGCGGTAGATTCGCTCGATTGCCGGCGTCAGTGGGAAGATGCGCTGGAAGAAGCCGAAATCCAGGCCCGCATAGGCCAGCACCGCCCAGGCCAGTGCCGCTGCGGCGGGGAAGATCACCGCGCCCTTGACCACGAAGATGATGGTCAGGAACAGCGCCAGCAGGCCGGCAATGCCGATGATGATGCCCTTGTAGAGCGTCAGCCCGTTGGTCTTCTGGCGATAGGCCTCCGGCTCGAACAGATAAAGCTGCGGCAGGTTCGGCGATTTCAGCTCGGCCACGAAGGTGACGGTGGTGCCGGGGTCGAGCGTGATCTGGAAGATGTCGGCGTCGGGCGCTTCCTCGCGCTCGGGCCGCAGGCCCTGGCTCGCGGTGATGGCCTCGATGCGGCGGTCGCCGAGATCGGGCCAGACCACACCCGAGCCGATCAGGCGATGGAAGGGCGCGACCAGCAGCCGGTCGATCTGCTCGTCGGAATCATTGGTCAGCGCAAAGACGATCCAGTCCGGCCTCGCTCCGGATTCGCGCGCCCGGACAGCGATGCGCCGGACGATGCCGTCGGTACCCGGCGCGGTCGAGATCTGGATGACGTCGCCATCGGCCTTGTTGCGTTCGACCACGTCGGTGAGGTCGAGCACGGGCACGTCGAGCGGCACGCGCTGAGCCTCGACGGCCAGTGCCGGTCGCAGCAGTGAAAGCAGCGCCAGCATCAGGAGGCCGAGGACGGCGATGCCGGACCGGAGGAAACGTGGTGTCGCTGACAAGATGGGCTCTGCGGGAAACTCTTCAGGCGTGACGGTCAGTGGTATCGGCGCGGAGTGGCGAGGGCAAGGCAATGCCGGCCTGTTCACAGCTTGCGATCGGTTTCGGCGGGGCGGCGCAGCTCGGAGGCGAGGATGCCGTAGAGCAGATGGTCGGCCCAGACGCCGTTGATGCGCAGATAGCCGCGCGCCTCGCCCTCGCGGGCAAAGCCGATGCGCTCCAGCAGTCGGCGCGAGGGCTCGTTATGCGGCAGGCAGGCGGCTTCGACGCGGTGAAGAGCGAGTTCGGAGAAGGCGAAGACGAGCGCGCCGCGCACCGCTTCGGTCATGTGGCCCTTGCCGGCATGGCGCTGGCCCATCCAGTAGCCGAGCGTGCAGGCCTGGGCGACGCCGCGCCTGACGAGGCCCAGCGTCAGTCCGCCGAGCAGCGTCTCCGAGCGGGCGTCGAGGACGAACAGGGAATAGGCTTCGTCGGTCGCGATCTCGCGGGCCGCGCGCTTCACCCGCAGGCGGAACGAGGCGCGGGACAGATCATCCTCGGTCCAGACCGGCTCCCAGGGGGTGAGGAAGTCGCGGCTCTCCATCCGCAGATTCGCCCAGGCCGAATAGTCGCCGGCGAGCGGGGCACGCAGGATCAGGTTCTGCGTCCTGATCAGCGGCCGCGCCGGCGGATCGGTGGCGAAGCGGAAGAGAGCCATGGCCGTCAGGCGGCTCGCGCCAGCAGCGCGCGCACGGCCGTCGCCGGAGCAAGGCCGTCGAGCGGGCCGACAGCCGCGACCGTGACCACGCCGCCGAGCAGGCCTTCACCGGCAGCCCGCACATCGGCGAGGCTGACCGCGTCCAGCCGGCGCGCCAGCTCCTCGCGCGGGATCGCCCGGCCGAAGACCAGCACCTGCCGCGCCATCTGCTCGAGCTTGCCGCCAGGGCTTTCGAGCGAGGCCAGCAGGCCGACCTTCATCTGCGCCCTTGCCCGGGCGACCTCGGCTTCGCTGACATCGCGAGCGGCCTGGCTCAGGCAGTCGAGCGCGACCTCGACCAGTTCGCCGACATCGTCCGGCGCGGTGCCGGCGCTGATGCCGAAGACGCCGCAATCGGAGAAGGGCCAGTGGAAGGCGTCGACCGCATAGGCGAGGCCGCGGCGCTCGCGCACCTCCTGGAACAGGCGCGACGACAGGCCGCCACCGAGCACGGCCGAGAAGATCTGCAGCGGATAGTGGACGCCGTTGGTGAACGGCTTGCCGGGGAAGCCGAGGACGATATGGACCTGTTCCTCGTCGCCGTCGATGCGCGCTTCGCCACCTTGATAGGCGGCCGGCATGCGCGGCGCGGGCGTGGCGGCGGGCCGTGCCGGCAGCGCTGCGAGCGCCTGTTCCGCCAGGGCGACCAATTCGTCATGGTCGACGGCGCCGGCGGCGGCCAGCACCATGTTGCCGGCGTGGTAATGCCGGCCGAGATAGGCGCGGATCGCCTCCGGCGTGAAGCTCTTCACGGTTTCCGCCGTGCCGAGGATCGGCCGGCCGAGCGGCTGCTCCGGGAAGGCTGCCTGCAGGAAGCGGTCATAGACCAGATCGTCCGGCGTATCCTGCACGGCGCCGATCTCCTGCAGGATCACGCCCTTCTCGCGCGCCAGTTCCTCCGCGCTGAGGGCGGGGGCGGTCAGGATGTCGGCGAGGATGTCGACTGCCAGCGGCAGGTCCTGGCCGAGCACGCGGGCGGTGTAGCAGGTGTATTCGACCGATGTCGCGGCATTGAGGTCGCCGCCGACACTCTCGATCTCCTCGGCGATCTGCAAGGCGGTGCGCCGCGCCGTGCCCTTGAACGCCATGTGCTCGAGCAGATGGGCGAGGCCGTGCTCGTGCGGCAGCTCGTCGCGCGCGCCGGCGCCGATCCAGATGCCGAGCGAGACGGTCGAGGCATGGGCCATGCGCTCGGAGACGATGCGCAGGCCCGACGGCAGCGTCGTCAGGCTGACGGCCGGGTCATGGCCGGCTTCGCCCGGCTTCACCGGCTTCTCGATCTTGGCCTTGAGTGTCTTGCCTGCCGTCATGCCGCGGCACTCCTGACCGCCCGGGCCCGCTCGGCGATGAAGCGTTCGAGCTTGCCTTGGTCGTTCGGCAGCAGGCTGAAGCGCTCCTTGCGCTCCATCAGGTCGGAAAGATGCGCGGGCAGGGCGGGCGTGACGCCGCTCGCCGCTGCGACGGCCGCCGGGAACTTGGCGGGATGGGCGGTGCCGAGCGCAACGACCGGCGTGGCTGGATCGGCCGCGAGCAGCTTGCGGGCGGCGGCGACGCCGATGGCGCTATGCGGGTCGAGCAGGTAGCCGGCCTCGCGCCAGGTCGTGCCGATCTCGGCCGCGATCACGGCCTCGTCCTGCGAGACTGCATCGAAATCGGCGCGGATGCGGGCGAGCGGCTCAGGCGCGATCTCGAAGCGGCCGGACTGCGCCAGCGACTGCATCAGCCGGCGCACGGCGGCGCCGTCGCGGCCATGTGCCTCGAACAGCAGCCGCTCGAAATTCGAGGAGATCTGGATGTCCATCGACGGCGAGGTCGTCGCCGCGACGCCGCGCATCTCGTAGACGCCGGTCTCCAGCGTGCGGGCGAGGATGTCGTTGCTGTTGGTGCCGACCATCAGGCGGCCGATCGGCAGCCCCATCTGCTTGGCGATCCAGCCGGCGAGGATGTCGCCGAAATTGCCGGTCGGGACCGCGAAGGAGACCGGCCGGTGCGGCGAGCCGAGCGCGACCGCCGCGGTGAAGTAGTAGACGACCTGCGCCGCGATCCTTGCCCAGTTGATCGAGTTGACGCCGGAGAGGCGCAATTCGTCGCGGAAGGCGTGGTGGTTGAACAGCGCCTTCACCAGGTTCTGGCAGTCGTCGAAGGTGCCCTCGACCGCGATGGCATGGACGTTGTCAGCCTCGACCGTGGTCATCTGCCGGCGCTGCACGTCGGAGACGCGGCCATGCGGGTAGAGGATGAAGACGTCGACGCGTTCCAGCCCCTTGAAGGCGTCGATGGCGGCGCCGCCGGTGTCGCCCGAGGTCGCACCGACGATGGTGGCGCGCTCGCCGCGCTGGGCCAGGACATGGTCCATCAGCCGGCCGAGCAGCTGCATCGCCACGTCCTTGAAGGCGAGCGTCGGACCGTGGAAGAGCTCGAGCGAGAACAGGTTGTCGCCGAGCTGGACGAGCGGGCAGACGGCCGGATGGCGGAAGGTGCCATAGGCCTCGCCGATCATGGCCTTCAGCGCATCAGCGGCGATGTCGCCATCGGCCAGCGCACCGAGGACGCGCTCGGCGACTTGGGCATAGGGTTTGCCGGCGAAGCCGGCGATCTCCTGCGCACTGAAGCGCGGCAGGGCCTGCGGCAGATAGAGGCCGCCGTCACGGGCGAGTCCGGCGAGCAGTGCATCGGCAAAGGAGAGCGACGGCGCTTCGCCGCGGGTCGAAATATGCAGCACGGTGATGATCTCTGATGTCGTGCTGATCCTATAGGCCCGTTGGCGGGGGAGGGCAAAGTCCGGCTGCGCAAACCTGCCTTGCCTTGCAGGTTTCCTCGATGCTCGGGCGCAAATCGGTGCGCCTCAGCTTTCCGGATCAGATCTCTTGCGCGCCTGCCAGGCATAGGCCGCAAACACGCCGATCAGCGTCAGTGCGAGCCCCCACCAGGTCAGGGCATATTGCAGATGGTTGTCCGGGATGCGGGCGATCAGTTCCTTGGCGTCGACGCCGGCCGGCGGCGTCAACCCGTCACCCTGGCGCTCGGCCTCGAGATAGAAGGGAGCGGCTGCCCCGATGCCCAGTGCTGCGGCGATGCCGGCGGGATCGCGCGTATAGAACTCGCGCTGCTGTGGCAGATCGGCCGGGGTGAAGCTGTTGCGGGCCTCCGGCGCGCGCAGGAAGCCTGTCACCGTCGCCTGACCAGAGGCTGGCGTGATCGCCGCGAAGCGGCTTTCCGGCACGAAGCCGCGATTGACCAGGATCGTCGCGCCGTCCGCCAGCCGAAGTCCCTGGAAGACCCAGCGGCCGAAGCCGGAGAGCTGGCGCGAGCCGGGCGGTCCGGCGGCGATGGTGGTGCGCACACCGGCGATGCCGTCGAGATAGGTTCCGGTGGCGGTCGACCGCGTCAGGTCCAACGCTGCCGGATCGAGCTTTTGCCAGTCGCCAGCTGGCGGTAGTGGCGCAGCAGGGCCCTGCGCCTGCGTTTCCAGCCGCGTGATGAAGGCGCGCTTCTCGTCCATGCGATGCCATTGCCAGGCGCCGAGTGTGAAGAGCACGCCGACACCGATGACGGTCAGCACGGCCGGCAGCAGGAGGTTCGGCCGGGAGACAGGGGAAGGCTGTCCGCTCACTTCTTCAACCTGCCTTCCTCGGCCTTGTGGGCATATTGCAAGGCGACGGCGAGCCCCTTCATCGGCCTGAGCAGCCCGAGGCAGGTGATCAGCGCCAGCGGCAGCCAGAGCAGGAGATGCAGCCAGATCGGCGGGGTGTAGGCGATCTCGACATAGAGCGCGAGGCCGAGCACGAAGAAGCCGGCGATCAGCATGATGAACACCGCCGGCCCGTCGGCCGAATCGGCGAAGGCGAAGTCCAGCCCGCAGGCGGCGCAGCGCGGCTTCAGCTTGAGATAGCCGTCGAACAGCTTGCCCTCGCCGCAGCGCGGGCAGCGGCCGGTCAAGCCCGTCGAATAGGGCGAGGGCGGGGTGATCTGCGGCTGCGCCATGGCGGGCTCCTCAAATGGAAAGGGCGGCCTCGCGGCCGCCCCTTTGAAGGTTCGCGGCCGCTTCCGGCCTGAAACTCAGTGTGCTGCCGGCGCTCCGGCGCCCCAGACATAGATCGAGGCGAAGAGGAACAGCCAGACCACGTCGACGAAGTGCCAGTACCAGGCGGCGAACTCGAAGCCGAGATGCTGGTCCGGCTTGAAGTGGCCGAGATAGACGCGCCACAGGCAGATCGCCAGGAAGATCGTGCCGATGATGACGTGGAAGCCGTGGAAGCCGGTCGCCATGAAGAACGTCGCGCCGTAGATGTTGCCTTTGAAGGCGAACGCGGCGTGCGAGTACTCGTAGGCCTGGCACAGCGTGAACAGGATGCCGAGGATCACGGTGAGCCACAGGGCCTGCTTCAGGCTCTTCCGGTCGCCCTGGATCAGCGCGTAATGCGCCCAGGTCACGGTCGTGCCGGAGGTCAGCAGGATCAGCGTGTTGAGCAGCGGCAGGTGCCAGGGGTCGAAGGTCTCGATGCCCTTCGGCGGCCAGTGCCCGCCGGTGAATTCGGCGCGGGCGAACTGGATGTGCTCGCCGGTGAACAGGCTCGCATCGAAATAAGCCCAGAACCAGGCGACGAAGAACATCACCTCGGAGGCGATGAACATCATCATGCCGTAGCGATGGTGCAGCTGCACCACGCGGGTGTGATGCCCCTCGCGCTCGGCTTCACGGGTCACGTCCATCCACCAGGCGAGCATGGTGTAGAGCACGCCGAGCAGGCCGACGCCGAAGACCAGCGGGCCGACGGTCATGCCGGCGATCGGCAGCGCCTTCATCCACATCACCGCGCCGATGGCCATGATGGTCGCGCTGGCGGCGCCGACGATCGGCCACGGGCTCGGATCGACGAGGTGGTAGTCGTGGTTCTTGGTATGAGCCCCGGCCATCGTGCTTAAGTCTCCGCGTCCGTATCAAGTGCAGCGCTTCTCGCGCAGCTTTATAGTTTCGATTGGTTGCCGTCACCCTTGCTTTCCGCCACCGGCTGCCCGTTCTTCGACGGGAAGTAGGTGTAGGACAGGGTGATCGATTTCAGGCTGGCGAGCTCGCGGTTCAACTCGATCTCGGGATCGATGTAGAACACCACGGGCGCTTCCAGGGTCTCGCCGGGCTGCAGCGTCGTCTCGGTGAAGCAGAAGCACTGGATCTTGACGAAATAGGCGCCCGACTGGTTCGGCTGGACGTTGTAGGTCGCGATCCCGGTCATCGGCCGCGAGGACGTGTTGGTGATCTTGTAGAACACCGTCTGCGTCACGCCGACCTGCGCCCTGATCTCCGTCTTCTCCGCCTCGAAGCGCCAGCCCAGCGCTGGAGCGACATTGGCGTCGAACGAGACCTGGACGATCCGCTCGCTGGTCTTGCCGGTGGCCGCGGTGCCGACCATCGGCGTACCGGCGAAGCCCGTGACCTTGCAGAACAGGTTGTAGAGCGGCACGGCGGCGAAGGAGAGCCCGGTCATGGCGAGCACGGCGGCGCTGCAGGCGAGGACGGTGCGACGGTTGCGGGAAGCAGCGCTCATCGCGTCACAGCGGCCGGTTGAGAATCGCCGGCCCGGTCTTGGCCAGCGTCACGATGAAGAAGAAGACCACCAGGCCGCCGAGGACGAGCGCGAGCGCGATCGAGCGGCGATTGCGCCTGGCCATGTCCTCCGGCGAGAACGCCGCCGGGGGCTGTTTGCGGTTCTGCGGGTCCTGGCTCATCCCAGCACCTTGGGCAGGGCCCACATCAGGCCGAGGCCATTCTCTGCCAGCAGCACGGCGAAGAGCAGGAAGAGATAGAGGATCGAGAAGCCGAACAGGGCATAGGCCGCCTTGTTGGCCGCCTCGCCTTCGGTGACCTTCAGCACGCGCAGCGACAGGCCGATCATGGCGAGGCCGGTGACGACCGAGACGACCAGGTAGATGAGGCCGCCGAAGCCCATCAGGGCCGGCAGCACCGCGACCGGAGCCAGCACCAGCGTATAGGCGACGATCTGGCGACGAGTCGCGGCCGGGCCGGCGACGTTCGGCAGCATCGGGATGCCGGCGCGGGCGTAGTCGCCGGATTTCACCAGAGCGAGCGCCCAGAAATGCGGCGGCGTCCACAGGAAGATGATGGCGAACAGGACGATCGAGGTCAGGCCGAAATCGCCGGTGACCACGGCTTCGCCGATCATCGGCGGGAAGGCGCCGGCAGCGCCGCCGATGACGATGTTCTGCGGCGTCGCCCGCTTCAGCCACATCGAGTAGACGACGGCGTAGAAGAAGATCGTGAAGGCCAGCATCGCCGCCGAGAGCAGGTTGGCGATGAGGCCGAGCACCAGCACGGAGCCGATCGAGAGCGTCAGGCCGAAGGCGAGGGCCTCGGAGGGCAGGATGCGGCCGGCGGGGATCGGCCGGTTGGCGGTGCGCGCCATCACCGCGTCGATGTCGGCGTCCCACCACATGTTGAGGCAGCCCGAGGCGCCGGCGCCAACCGAGATCGCCAGCAGCGCGGCGAAGCCGATGACCGGATTGACCGCTCCCGGCGCTGCGACCATGCCGCCGAGCGCCGTCACGATCACGAGGAACATCACCCGCGGCTTGAGCAGCGCGAAGAAGTCCTGCGCCTCGCCGGGGGAACTCAGCGAGACGCCGTCGTCAGCCTGGGTGATCTGATCGAAGGCAGCAGACATCGAAACTCGTTCACTTCAACGTTCGAAGACACCTCAATCGGGTGTCGCTTGCGGGATTCGCCCGTCTCCGGAACGCCTTGGATCAGGCGCTCGGGGGAGGGGCGGCGGCGGGCTTTTGGCCCGCCGCCGGTGTGTTCAGTGGTCCGAGCCGGTGATGCGCGGCAGCGTCTCGAACTGGTGGAAGGGCGGCGGCGAGGACAGGGTCCATTCCAGCGTGGTCGCGCCTTCGCCCCACGGATTGTTGCCGGCGAGTTCCTTCCGGGTGAAGGCGACGACGATGCCGTAGAGCCACACCAGCAGGCCGGCCGCGAAGATGTACGAACCGATCGACGACCAGAAATGCCAGTGGGCGAAGGCGTCGGGATAGTCGACATAGTGCCGCGGCATGCCGGACAGGCCGAGGAAGTGCTGCGGGAAGAACAGCAGGTTCGCGCCGATGAAGGCGACCCAGAAGTGCAGGCGGCCGATCCAGTCCGGGATGATGTAGCCGCTCATCTTCGGGAACCAGTAGTAGAAGCCCGCGAAGATGCCGAACACCGCGCCGAGCGACAGCACGTAGTGGAAGTGCGCCACCACGTAGTAGGTCGCGTGCAGCGAGCGGTCGAGGCCGGCATTGGCCAGCACGACGCCGGTGACGCCGCCGACGGTGAACAGGAAGATGAAGCCGATCGCCCAGACCATCGGCGCGGTGAAGCGGAGCGAGCCGCCCCACATCGTCGCGATCCAGGAGAAGATCTTCACGCCCGTCGGAACCGCGATCACCATCGTCGCGAAGACGAAATAGCGCTGCGTGTTGAGCGACAGGCCGACCGTGTACATGTGGTGGGCCCAGACGATGAAGCCGACCACGCCGATCGCGACCATGGCGTAGGCCATGCCGAGATAGCCGAAGATCGGCTTCTTCGAGAAGGTCGAGATGATGTGGCTGACGATGCCGAAGGCCGGCAGGATCATGATGTACACTTCGGGGTGGCCGAAGAACCAGAACAGGTGCTGGTAGAGCACCGGGTCACCGCCGCCGGCCGGGTCATAGAAGGTCGTGCCGAAGTTGCGGTCGGTCAGCAGCATGGTGATCGCGCCGGCGAGGACCGGGAGCGCCAGCAGCAGCAGGAAGGCGGTGACCAGCACGCCCCAGGCGAACAGCGGCATCTTGTGCATGGTCATACCAGGCGCGCGCATGTTCAGGATGGTCGTGATGAAGTTGATCGCACCCAGGATCGAGGCCGCACCGGCAACGTGCAGCGACAGGATGCCGAAATCGACCGACGGGCCGGGATGGCCTGTCGAGGAGAACGGCGGATAGATCGTCCAGCCGGTGCCGACGCCGTGCGCGCCGGGGGCGCCTTCGACGAACATCGAGATCAGCAGCAGGATCAGACCCGCGACCGTCAGCCAGAACGAGATGTTGTTCATGCGCGGGAAGGCCATGTCCGGCGCGCCGATCATCAGCGGCACGAACCAGTTGCCGAAGCCGCCGATGACGGCGGGCATGACCATGAAGAAGATCATGATCAGGCCGTGACCGGTGACGAAGACGTTGTAGCTCTGGCCGTTGGCGAAGATCTGCAGGCCCGGCTGCTGCAGCTCGATGCGCATCATGATCGACAGGAAGCCGCCGATCAGGCCTGCGATGATCGAGAAGATCAGATAGAGCGTGCCGATGTCTTTATGGTTGGTCGAGAGCAGCCAGCGGCGCCAGCCCGTCGGGGTGTGGTGCTCGTGGGCGTGGGCGTCGTCATGCCCGTGGGCGTGGGGAGCCGCGGTAGCCATGGAATTCGTCTCCTCCTGCGAATGCGGTTCGCGTGAGTTCTTTCAAGATGTCGGGTTCAGCGGGCCGCTTCGGCGACCTTGCTGGTGGCGTCGGCGGCATTGGCGAACTTCTGCTTCGCTTCCGCGAGCCAGGCCGTGTAGCGCTCCTGGCTGACGACGCGGATGGCGATCGGCATGAAGGCGTGGTTCTGGCCGCAGATGAACGAGCACTGGCCGTAGAAGATGCCTTCGCGATCGGCCTTGAACCAGGTTTCGTTCAGGCGGCCGGGGATGGCGTCGATCTTCACGCCGAAGGCCGGCAGCGCGAACTTGTGGATGACGTCGGCGCCGGTGATCTGCAGGCGGACGATCTTGCCGACCGGCACGACCGCCTCGTTGTCGACTGCGAGCAGGCGCGGCGCCTCGGCCTCGGCGATCTTCTTCGACGAGATCGCCTCGGCGCGCTGCTTCTCGTCGAGCATCAGCGAATCGAAGCCGAAGCTGCCGCCTTCCTGCGGGTACTCATAGGACCAGTACCACTGCTTGCCGGTGACCTTCACGGTCATGTCGGCCTGCGGAATTTCGAGCTGCAGCTTGAGCAGGCGGAACGAGGGAATGGCGATCACGACCAGGATCAGGACCGGGACGATCGTCCAGGCGACCTCGAGCAAGGCGTGGTGCGTCGTCTTCGAGGCGACCGGGTTGCGCTTCTCGTTGAAGCGCCAGGCGACATAGATCAGCAGCCCCAGCACGAAGAGCGTGATGATGAAGATCAGGACGTTCACCCAGTCATGGAACCAGTGGATGAACGTCATGACCTCGGAATTGGCCGGCTGGAGATTGATCTCCCAAGGCTGCGGCATGCCGTTCTGGGCCGATGCGACGGCCGGCGAAAACGCTACCAGGGCAGCAGCAAGGGCCGCCAGCGCGTTCCTGAGAGGAGTGGTCACAAATCGCATCGGTCCGACATAGCTCCTTTGATGCCGCGCGATCCGCCTTCGTCAGCTTAAGACAGGCGCGCGCCGGGGAGGTCACGTCTGACCGGCCCGGTTCTTCGGCATTGCGATAAATCAAAGATCACGCTTGCGCCAGTGGGGCAATGACAGGCTGTGACGCAGCCCGTGCGGCATAAGTACGCGACGAGCGCATGGGCGCCGGGCGGCCGATCTGCGCCGTTTGCAGGGAGTCTGCCGCGAGTCTGCCGCGCGGACGCGCGTGATCCTTCGCCTTGACAGGAATCGGGACGCATGGTCGGAACGCATTCTCGCGTGGCGGGGGCGCCGTTTACGTGTGGGTGTGCGCACATTCCCACACTTGTAAGGAGAGGATGACAGGGATGCGCTCATTGATCGGTCCCGTGGCCGCGGCGCTTGCCGTCATCGGCTGCGGCTGGCTCTCGGCCACGCCAGCCCATGCGCAAGGCGCGGTACGTTCCACCCATGGCGATTGGCAGATGCGCTGCGAGACGCCGCCGGGTGCCAAGGCCGAGCAATGCGCGCTCGTGCAGAACGTCGCCGCCGAGGACCGGCCGAATCTGACGCTGCTCGTCATCGTGCTGAAGACGGCCGACCAGAAGAGCCGCCTGCTGCGCGTTGTCGCCCCGCTCGGCGTGCTGCTCCCCTCCGGCCTCGGCCTCAAGATCGACGACAAGGATATCGGCCGCGCCGGCTTCGTGCGCTGCCTGACCACGGGCTGCGTCGCCGAGGTGGTGATGGACGATACGCTGCTCGGCCAGCTCAAGACTGGTAAGAGCGCCACATTCATCGTGTTTCAGACGCCGGAGGAGGGGGTCGGAATTCCGGTTTCGCTCAACGGATTCGGCCCTGGTGTGGAGGCTTTGCCGTGATTGATCGCTTTGCTGGCCGCTTCGGCCGGTTCGCTCTGCCTGCCGCTCTGGCGCTGGCGCTCGCCGGCTGCGGTTCCTCCGGCTCGTCGGGCACGGGTGAGCCCAGCGCCACGCAGAAGCTCGGCAATATCCTGATGTTCCAGTCGACCACGCCGCCGCCGGTCGATCAGCTGCCCCAGGACGACGAGGCGAACTTCATCTGCCCGCAGGTGATCATCTCCGATGGCGGCGCGGCGATCCGCGCCCAGTCGGGTCAGGACAGCGGCAGCCTGCGCAGCCAGGTCTCGATCAACACCGTCGCGCGCGAATGCACGCCGACCGGCAAGGACGGCGCCTTCACCCTCAAGGTCGGTGTCGAAGGGCGTATCCTGATCGGGCCCGCCGGCAGCCCCGGCAACTATGGCGCGACGCTGTACACGCAGGTGATGCGCAACAATCAGGTGATCGCGCGCCGCGCGTCCCGCGTCGGCGGTGCCATCCCCAGCGGCCAGACCGGCGCCGACTTCTCGCATGTCGAGAGCAACATCTCGGTTCCCGCAGGGGCCGGCGAGGTCGAGATCGTCGTCGGCCTTAATCCGGGTGGCGGCGGCGAGCCGGCGCGGCGTCGACGCAGGTAAGCGGCATACTGCCGTAAATTCACGCGGGTGGGCCGATTGACTCGGCTCCCCGCTCGTCTATTGCTGGCTCAGCCGCATCATCCCCGCGGGAGAGACCGGGGCCGGACTTGTCCGGACCCGGCGCCGAAGGCGCAACCGCCCCGGAAACGCTCAGGCAAACGGACCGCGTGGGAATTGGCGCTCTGGAAAGCGGCGGGCTTTTGAAGCTCGCCCACCGACGGGGGTAACCCGCCTCAGGCTTCGGCCCGGCGGGGAAATCTCTCAGGTCCCGAGACAGAGGGGGCGCGCTCCGGACGAATCCGTCCGGGGCTCGCGCTCGATTCTGTTGAGGGGATGCCATGGCTGCCGAAGCCGAGACTGCAAGCACCGAGCCGCTGCTCAAGACGCCGCTGCACGCCCGCCACGTCACGCTCGGCGCGCGCATGGTGCCGTTCGCCGGCTATGACATGCCGGTGCAGTATCCCGCCGGGATCATGGCCGAGCACAACTGGACGCGCGAGAGCGCCGGTCTGTTCGATGTCTCGCATATGGGCCAGGCCTTTCTCGTCGGTCCCGACCACGAGACCACGGCCCGCGCCCTCGAAGCGCTGATCCCGGCCGACATCGTCAACCTGCCGCCGGGCAAGCAGCGCTATTCGCAGCTGCTGAACGAGGAGGGCGGCATCCTCGACGATCTGATGGTGACGCGCTCGGCCGATCCGGATGAGGACGGGGCGCTGCTGCTCGTCGTCAACGCCGCCTGCAAGACTGAGGACTACGCCCATATCGAGGCACGGCTGCCGGCCAATGTGAAGCTGGTCAAGGCCGAGCATCGCGGCCTGATCGCCCTGCAGGGGCCGAAGGCGGAGGAGGCGCTGGCTGCGCTCAATCCCGAGGCCGCCGAGATGGGCTTCATGACCTTGCGCACGCTGAAGCTCGGCGGCGTCAAGGCCAATGTCAGCCGCTCCGGCTATACCGGCGAGGACGGCTACGAGATCTCCGCCGCGGCCGACCGCATCGGCGAGATCTGGGATGCGCTCCTGCTCGACGCACGTGTCAAGCCGATCGGGCTTGGCGCCCGCGATTCGCTGCGTCTCGAAGCGGGCCTGTGCCTCTACGGCCATGACATCGACACCACGACCTCGCCGGTCGAGGCGGCGCTCAATTGGTCGATCCAGAAGCGTCGGCGCGAGGAGGGCGGCTTTCCGGGCGCGGCCCGCATCCAGCGCGAATTCGCCGAGAAGCCGGCCCGCATCCGCGTCGGCCTGCTGCCGGAAGGCCGGGCTCCGGCGCGCGAGGGCGCCGATATCGCGACGGCCGACGGCACCATCGTCGGCAAGGTCACCTCGGGTGGCTTCGGCCCGACGCTGAACGGTCCCTGCGCCATGGGCTATGTCGCCAGGGAGCATTCGGCTCCCGGCACGAAGCTCGACCTGATCGTGCGCGGCAAGCCGCTGCCTGCGACCGTCGCCGCGATGCCTTTCGTCCCTAACCGCTACAAGCGCTGAGCTTTACCCATTTTGCCGGAGGAAACCATGGCCGAGACCCGCTACACCAAGGACCACGAATACATCCGCATCGAGGGCGACACCGGCACGGTCGGCATCACCGACTACGCCCAGGGCCAGCTCGGCGACGTCGTCTTCGTCGAGCTGCCGACCATCGGCAAGGCGCTCGCCAAGGGCGGCGAAGCCGCCGTCGTCGAGAGCGTCAAGGCAGCCTCGGAAGTCTACGCGCCGGTTTCCGGCGAGGTCGTCGCCGTCAACAGCGAGCTCGAGGCTGCCCCTGGCACGGTCAACGAGGATCCGGCCGGCAAGGGCTGGTTCGTCAAGATCAAGCTGGCGAACGCCGGCGAACTCGACGGCCTGCTGAGCGAGGCCGAGTACCAGGACTACGTCAAGTCGCTCTGACGCCATCACTCTGGTCCGGAGACCCAAATCTCCGGACCGAGGGCATTGGTCGAAGAGATGCTCGGGTCAGGCCCGGGCATGACGCCATTCAAGGAACCTCCATGCGCTATCTCCCCCTGACCGAGACCGATCGCGAGGACATGCTCGCGCGCATCGGCGTCGCCGATGTCGATGCACTCTTCTCCGACGTACCGAACGGCAAGCTGCTGAAGCAGCCGCTCGATCTGCCGCGCGCCAAGGGCGAGCTCGAGGTCGAGCGTATCCTCGGCAGGATGTCGGCGAAGAACACGGCGGCCGGCTCGGTGCCGTTCTTCGTCGGGGCAGGGGCCTACAAGCACCATGTTCCCGCGACGGTCGATCATCTGATCCAGCGCTCGGAATTCCTGACCAGCTACACACCCTACCAGCCCGAGATCGCCCAGGGCACGCTGCAATACCTGTTCGAGTTCCAGACGCAGGTCGCGGCCCTGACCGGCATGGAGGTCGCCAACGCCTCGATGTATGACGGCTCGACCGGTACGGCCGAGGCGGTGCTGATGGCTCACCGCGTCACCCGCCGGCGCAAGGCGGTTCTCTCCGGCGGCCTGCACCCGCATTACACCCAGGTCGTCGAGACCCTCTCCGAGATGGCCAATGACGAGGTCGTGGCGCTTAAAGCCGACGTCCGCGCCACCGAGGACATTCTCGCTGCGATCGACGACAGCGTCTCCTGCGTCGTCGTGCAGTCGCCCGACGTCTTCGGCAATCTGCGTGATCTGAAGCCGATCGCCGAGAAGGCACACGCCCATGGCGCGCTGCTGATCGCGGTCTTCACCGAAGTCGTCTCGCTCGGCGCGGTGACGCCGCCGGGTGCGCAGGACGCCGACATCGTCGTCGGCGAGGGCCAGTCGATCGGCAATGCGCTGAACTTCGGGGGCCCCTATGTCGGCCTCTTTGCCGCCAAGTCGAAATATATCCGCCAGATGCCGGGCCGGCTCTGCGGCGAGACGGTCGACGCCGATGGCCGCCGTGGCTTCGTGCTGACGCTCTCGACCCGCGAGCAGCACATCCGCCGCGACAAGGCGACCTCGAACATCTGCACCAATTCCGGCCTCTGCGTGCTGGCCTTTACCATCCATATGACGCTGCTCGGCCAGGCCGGCCTGACCCGGCTCGCCGAGGTCAACCACGCCAATGCGGTGAAGCTCGCCGACGCGCTCGCCGGCGTGAAGGGCGCGGAAGTCCTCAACGAGAGCTTCTTCAACGAGTTCACCCTGAAGCTGTCCAAGCCGGCTGCCGAGGTGGTCGAAGCGCTTGCCGCCAAGGGGATCCTCGCCGGCGTGCCGGCCTCGCGCCTGTTGCCGGGCGCCGGGCTCGACGATCTCCTGATCGTCGCCAATACCGAAGTGAACACGGATGACGATCGGGCGGCCTTCGTGGCGGCGCTCGCGGAGGTGCTGTGATGCTGAACCGTCAGGGACGTCCCAGCCAGGCTGGCGAAGGCGCGAGCGAGCGCCATGAGACCTTCACCGGCAACCGTGCTCTCCAGCAGATCGAGCCGCTGATCTTCGAGATCGGCCATCATGAGACGACCGGCGTCGACATCGACAAGCCGGCGCCGTTCAAGAGCCGCCTCGGCAAGCATGCCCGCCAGGGCGAGATCGGGTTGCCCGGCCTCTCCGAGCCGGAGGCGATGCGCCATTATGTGCGCCTCAGCCAGAAGAACTACGGCATCGACACCGGGCTCTTCCCGCTCGGCTCCTGCACGATGAAGCACAATGCCCGCCTCAACGAGAAGGTGGCGCGCCTGCCCGGCTTCTCCGATGTCCACCCGCTGCAGCCGGTCTCGTCCGTGCCGGGTGCGCTCGACGTCATGCTGGAACTCGCCCGCTATCTGATGACACTGACCGGCATGCCGGCGGTGGCGCTCTCGCCCAAGGCCGGCGCCCATGGCGAGGCCTGTGGCATGATGGCGATCAAGGCTGCGATCGCCGCCAAGGGCGAGGGCGCGACCCGCAATGTCGTGCTGGTCCCTGAATCGGCTCACGGCACCAACCCGGCGACGGCCGCCCTGATCGGCTTCTCGGTGAAGGCGGTCCCGGCCCGTCCGGATGGCACCGTCGCGGTCGAGGACGTCAAGGCGCTGCTGGGCCCCGAGGTCGCCGCGATCATGCTGACCAACCCGAACACCTGCGGCATCTTCGAGCCTCAGATCGTCGAGATCGCCGCGGCGATGCACGAGGCGGGCGCCTATTTCTACTGCGACGGCGCCAACTTCAACGCGATCGTCGGCAAGGCGCGTCCGGGCGATCTCGGCGTCGACGCCATGCACATCAACCTGCACAAGACCTTCTCGACCCCGCATGGCGGTGGCGGTCCGGGCGCTGGCCCGGTCGTGCTGTCGGAGCGGCTGGCGCCTTACGCGCCGGTGCCGTTCATCCATGTCGAGGGGGGCAAGACGCACCTCGTCGAGCACAAGGCCGATGCGCCGGCGGGCAATGATCCCTTCGGCCGCATGACCGCCTTCCATGGCCAGATGGGTATGTATGTCCGGGCGCTCGCCTACATGCTCAGCCACGGCGCCGACGGCATGAAGCAGGCTTCGGAAGACGCGGTGCTCAATGCCAACTACATCCGTGCCGGCCTCGCCGACCTGATGTCGCTGCCCTTCCCCGACCACCCCTCGATGCACGAGGCGCTGTTCGACGATGAATGGCTGAAGGGCACCGGCGTCACCACGCTCGACTTCGCTAAGGCGATGATCGACGAGGGCTACCACCCGATGACGGTCTACTTCCCGCTCGTCGTCCACGGCGCCATGCTGATCGAGCCGACCGAGTCCGAATCGAAGGCCTCGCTCGACCTGTTCATCGCGACGCTGCGCGACCTCGCCATCGCCGCCAAGGGCAACGACAAGAGCCGCTTCACCGCAGCTCCGCACCATGCCCCGATGCGCCGCCTCGACGAAACGAGGGCCGCGCGCCAGCCGGTGCTGAAATGGGAAAAGCCCGCGCCGGTGAAGGACGCGGCGGAGTAGCGCTTCTCGACGGGGCAGGGGCGGTAGCTCCTGCCCTTTCGTCACCTGAGCCGGCTGCCTTAAGGCTTCCTTGACCATATGCGAGGGATGCTTCCGACGGCGTGTATGTTCGCGCCTTGGAAGCTGGCCCATGTATCGCGTTCGCCTTCGCCATGTGCTCACCGCCGCGGTCTCCTTCGCGGCGATGCTCTCGGCCTCCCGCGCCGAGGAGCCGGGCTATGGCCCCAAGACCTATGACCGCACCCTCGAGGCGTTGATCACGCATGAGGACATCGCGGGCCGCGGCGGCTGGCCGAAGATTCCCAGTTCAGCGAGCGCGCTCAAGCCCGATTCGCAAGGGCCGGATGTCGCGCTGCTGAAGCAGCGCCTGATGCTGAGCGGCGACCTGCCGCCCGATGCTCTGCCGGGCGACGTCTATGACGTGGCCGTCGTCAGCGCGGTGAAGCGCTTCCAGCGCCGCCATGGCCTGTCCGATCTCGGCACGGTCGGTCGCCTCACGCTGAAGGCGCTGAACGTACCCGTCGAGACCCGCCTCAACCAACTGACCGCGACGCTGGAACGGCTCAAGGGCAACGGCTTCAGCTTCACCGGCCGTTATGTCGTGGTGAACATCCCCGGCGCCAGCGCCGAGGCGGTGGAAGGCGGCGTGGTGCAGCGTCGCCATCTTGCCATCGTCGGTCGGCCAGACCGCCCCTCGCCGGTGCTCCAGGCCAATATCAGCTCGGTCAACCTCAATCCGTACTGGACGGTGCCGATGTCGATCGTGAAGGCCGACATCATCCCGCATATGCGCAAGGATCCCGGCTTCATCGCCAAGTCCAACATGAAGCTGCTCGGCGCCGAGAACCGTGAGATCGATCCGGCCAGCGTCAACTGGGCGAGCCTGAGCAACCCCTATTTCTACGTCCGGCAGGAGCCGGGTCCGACCAACTCGCTCGGCCAGCTCAAGATCGACATGCCGAACAGCGAGGCGGTCTACATGCACGACACGCCGAAGAAGTCGCTGTTCCGCAACGACGTCCGCTTCAACTCCTCGGGCTGCGCCCGCATCGAGGGCGTGCGCGACCTCGCCGCCTGGCTGCTCGAAGGCACAGAATGGACAGAAGCCGCGATCGAGGCCGAGATCGCCAAGGGCGAGCGCAAGAACATCACGCTGAAAAAGGCAGTGCCGGTCGCTTGGGTCTACATGACCGGCTGGCAGGATGCCGAGGGTCTCGTGCAGTTCCGCGACGACATCTATGGGCTCGACACGCCGCAGGGCATCGTCACCTCGACGATCCAGCCGCGCCGGCCCAAGCCAAAGCCGGCTGCCGTGCCGACGGCGGCTCCGGCGACGGCGAAGCTGCCTCAGCCCGTCGTCCGGCCGGCTGCGCCGAAAGCTGCTGCGGCTCCCCTCGTCGCGCCGCGTCCGGCGCCTTCGACGGCCGTCGCCATCCAGTAGGGTCGTGCGCAGCCTTTTCCGTTCCGGGAGATCAAATGAAAAACGCCGCGGTCCGAAGACCGCGGCGTTTTCGTTTCTCGTGATGGCGCTGTCGGCTCAGTTGAGCTTGGCGCGAACATCCTTGAGACCGGCGGCGATCAGGTCTGCACCGGCCTTGCCGGCGACCTGGCCGCGCAGGATGACCTCGGCGGCGCGGGTCGCAGCCTCGGCGGCGGCGGCGCGGACTTCGGCGGTGGCCTGCGTCTCGGCCTGGGCGATCTTGTCCTCGGCCGACTTGGTCCGCCGGGTGACGAACTCCGCCAGCTTCTCCTCGGCGTCCTTGGCGAGGCGCTGGGCCTCGTCCTTGGCGTTGGCGACGATCGCCTCGGCCTCGGCCTCGGCGGCCTTGCGCTTGCCTTCGAACTCGGCGAGCAGCAGCTCGGCCTCATGACGCAGGCGGCGGGCCTCGGCGAGTTCGCGGGCGACGAGCTCGCCGCGGGCGTCGAGCGCGCCGGTGAGGCTCTTGAGAGCGCCCATCTTCACCGCCATGGCGAGGAAGATGACGGTCGAGACGAGGACCCAGAAGGTCGGATTGCTCAACATGGTGCTCAGCCTCCCAGCGCGGTCTTGACCGCCTTGGCGGCGTCGGCCGGAGCCGGTGCCGTTCCGGTCAGGTGGCTGACGATGGCGCCGGCCGCGTCGGCGGCGATCGCATCGACATGGCTCATCGCCTCGGTCTTGGTGGCGACGATCTTGGCCTCGGCCTCGGCGAGCTTGGCGGCGAGATCGGCCTCGACGCCCTTGCGCCGCGTGGCGCTGTCGGCGTTGACCTTCTCACGCGTCTCCTGCGCGATGGCCTGCGACTTGGCGCGGGCTTCGGCAAGGGACTTCTCATAGGCTTGGCCGGCCTCTTCGGCCTTGGCCTTCATCGCGGCCGCTTCGTCGAGATCGTTGCCGATCTTGTTGGCGCGGTCCTCGAGGATGCCGCCGAGACGCGGCACGATGACCTTAGCGGCGAGCCAGTAGAGGAAGCCGAAGGTAATCGCCAGCCAGAGCAGCTGCGAGGCGAAGGTTTCGCCCTGGAAAGGCGGGAAGCCGCCGCCATGGGCGGGAGCCGCGCCGCCATGGGCGGTCGTTCCGGTGGTCGTGGCTGGCGCTGCCATCACTGAACCTCATCCGGCCGCGCGAGCCCGGACGGTTCGCACGGCGATATGGGAAGGGAGGCGAGAGCCCGCCGCATGACGCCCTATGAGAGGCGCCGCCTGCGGCAGGCTCGGGTAGCGTTCGCGATCAGACCGCGAAGAGCAGCAGCAGCGCGATCAGCAGCGAGAAGATGCCGAGCGCTTCGGTCAGCGCGAAGCCGAGCAGCAGGGTGCCGCGCTGGCCATCGGCCGCCGACGGGTTGCGCAGGGCGCCCGAGAGGAACTGGCCGAAGAGGTTGCCGAGGCCGATGCCCGCGCCGGCCATGCCGAGGCAAGCGAGACCAGCGCCGATGTACTTGGCTGCGACGGGATCCATGGAAATGCTCCTTAGGGGGATAGTTGTGACAATCGAGGGGTGAACTTGCGGATCAGGGCCGATCAGTGGCCCGGATGCAGGGCGTCGTGCAGGTAGATGCAGGTCAGCACGGCGAAGACATAGGCCTGCAGTCCGGCGACCAGGAATTCCAGCGCGATCAGCGCGATGGTCAGCACGAGCGGCAGCGGCGAAAGGATGGCCCAGCCGCCGGCGAAGAGCAGCGTCGCCACGAAGCCGGCGAAGATCTTCAGCGCGATGTGGCCGGCCAGCATGTTGGCGAAGAGGCGGACCGACAGGCTGATCGGGCGCGAGACGAAGGAGATCACCTCGATCGGCACCAGGATGATCAGCATCAGCGGATGCACGCCTTTGGGCACGAACAGGCCGAAGAAATGCGAGCCGTGCTTGGCGATGCCATAGATGATGACGGTGAGGATCACGAGCGCGGCGAGCGCGGCGGTGACGATCAGGTGGCTGGTGACGGTGAACGAGCCCGGGATCATGCCGAGCATGTTGCAGACCAGCACGAACATGAAGAGCGAGAACACCAGCGGCATGAACTTCATGCCGTCATGGCCGGCCGAGTCTTTCACTGTGTTGGCGACAAACTCGTAGCCCATCTCCGCCAGCGATTGCAGCCGGCCTGGAACCAGCGAGCGGTTGCGCGTGCCGTAGACGAAAAGCAGCACGATGATGGCGACGGCGGCGACCATGAACAGGGCGGAATTGGTGAAAGCGATCTCGCTCCCGCCGATCTTGCCGAGCGGGACGATCGTCTTGATCTCGAATTGTTCGATCGGACCAGCCATCTGTCGCCCTTGTTCCTGCCATAAGACGGCCCCTTTCGGAGCCGCGCCTCAGTTCTGCGCGCCCGACTTATCGTCAGTGCGCGATTTCATCAAGCCCGCTGCGCGCACGACGTTCATCACGCCAGCGCCGAAGCCGAGCATCAACAGGACGATCATCCCGAAGGGCGCCGTCCCCAGCCACTTGTCGACGGCCCAGCCGAGCCCGCCGCCGACGATGATGCCGGCAACGAATTCCGTGGAAAGCCGCATCGCCTGCCCGATTCCGCTGGAATCGGCGGATGTGCTCTCGCGCCGGATTTCGGCTTCCGTCTGGTTGGTCGCACGCTTCAGGCCCGCATCGAGGGATTTGAGCCGGCTTTCCAGGCTCGTATCCTCATCCGCAGGCCGCCCCGGGCCCGAACTCTTTCCGTCCTGGCCCGTCATTGCCGCTCGACCGCCGTCATGACACGACCCCTCCGTGCTCGGTCCCCGCAAGAACCGGACAATACCGGAATTGTCGCTGATTTGCGCTGCCTGACCAGCCGATCCGGATCCGGATCGTCGTGGTGTGCGCTCATCGGATTGCCGATCGTTCCGGGCGATGAAAAAAGCCCCGCCACCCGGAAAAATCGGGCGCACCATATTGACGGGGTCATATGGTGTCAAGCCGAGTGAGAGGTCATTAATGCATTGAAAAATAAAATGATTTTAGACTGCCGTAGGGCGTTGGGGACGATTCTTGTGCGTCGCGGCAATAATGTCAGACCGCCTCGCGGATGCGCTCGGCCGTGGCGAGGTCGACCGAGACCATCTGGCTGACCCCGCGCTCGGCCATGGTGACGCCGAAGAGGCGGTCCATGCGCGCCATGGTGATCGGGTTGTGGGTGATCAGGATGAAGCGCGTCGAGGTGTTGCGCGCCATCTCCTCGAGCAGGTCGCAATAGCGCTCGACATTGGAGTCATCGAGCGGAGCGTCGACCTCGTCGAGCACGCAGATCGGCGAGGGGTTGGTCAGGAACACCGCGAAGATCAGCGCCGTCGCGGTCAACGCCTGTTCGCCGCCGGAGAGCAGCGTCATCACCTGCGGCTTTTTGCCCGGGGGGCGCGCGATGATCTCGAGCCCGGCTTCGAGCGGGTCTTCCGAATCGACCAGCGTGAGATCGGCCGTGCCGCCACCGAACAGCACCCCGAACAGGTGCTGGAAATGGCCGTTGACGATCTCGAATGCGGCAAGAAGCCGCTCCCTGCCTTCACGGTTGAGCGCACCGATCGCCTGGCGCAGGCGCCGGATCGCTTCGGTCAGGTCGTCGCGCTCGGTCGCAAGGCCGCTGCGCTTGCCCTGGACCTCGGTCAGTTCGTCGTCGGCGCGCAGGTTGACCGCGCCCAGCCGCTCGCGCTCGGCCTTGAGCCCGCCGAGGCGGCGCTCGACATCCTCTGCATCCGGCGGGGTGTCACCGACCTTCAGCCCGGCGAGTTGATGCAGGCTTGCGACTTCGGTCTCCAGCCCGTCGACGATCTGGCGCACGACATCGGCGAGGCGTTGCCGCGCCGCTTCCAGCCGGGCCTCGGCGCTCGCCCGAGCCTCGCGAGTCGCCGACAGCGCTTCCAGCGCCGCGCGGGCCTGCCGATCGGCCTCTGCCTGCGCGACTTCGCCGGCGGCGAGCTTGTCGGCTGCTTCGCGGCGAGCGCCTTCGGCCGTCTCGATCTCGGCCAGCAGCCGACGACGCTCGACCAGGAAGGTGTCCGGCGCCTCCAGCAGCGCCTTGTGCTCGGCCGCCGTCGTCTCGATTCGCTTGCGCGTATCGGTCGCGCTCTGCTCGCTGGTGGCAGCCCGCTCGCGCCAGGCGCGCAGATCCCCTGCGATCGCCTCGCGCCGGCGGCTGCGCAGTTCGGCCTCGCGTCCTTGCGTCTGCACCCGCGCCCGCGCCTCTGATGCCGAGGCGCGCCGCTCGCCCAGTTCGGCCCGCGCGGCGAGCAGGGCGCTTTCCAGTTCGGGCGCCGGGGCGAGGCCCCCCAGATCCTGATTCGTGGCCTCGGCTTGCGCCTGCGCATCGGCGATGTTCTGACCGAGCCGGCCGATCGCCTCGGTCAGGGCCGAGCGGCGCGCCGCCGTCTCGCCGGCCTTGCGCTCGGCCTGAGCCAATCGTTCGCGTGCCTGATCGAGATTGCGGCGCGTCTCGCGGACTGCCTCCAGCGCCTTCGCCTCGGTCTGAGTCGCAGATTTCGTTCGCTCGCTCGCCTGGTCGAGCCCGTCGCGCGCGGCTTCGGAGGCTTCGCGCGCTGCCTGCGCCTCGCGTTCGAGATCGCCGAGCCGGTTCTTCTCGGCGAGCCGGCGGGCGGCAGGCGAGGGCGCTTCGGCTGCGCTGGTGAAGCCGTCCCAGCGCCAGATATCGCCTTCGCGCGAGACCAGCCGTTGGCCCGGCAGCAGCTTCGGCCGCAATCCGGCGCCTTCGGCTCGGGCGACGACACCGATCTGGCGCAGGCGCCGGGCGAGCGCCTCCGGCCCGCGCACATGCCTGGCGAGCGGCTCGGCGCCATCGGGAAGGGCAGGGTCGCTCTCGCCACTACCACTCTCTGACCAGTGCGCCGGCGCGGCCGGATCGGCCGAGGCATCGAGATCGTCGCCCAGCGCCGCTCCGAGCGCCGTTTCATAGCCCTTGGCCGCCGCAATCGAATCGAGGATCGCCGGCCAGCGCCCGCCGGTCGCCGGAGCAAGCAGCTTCTGCAAGGTGCGGACTTCTGTTTCGAGACGCTGCGCCTTGCGGTCGGCTTCCGCGACCGGCCCACGCAGCCGTGCCTCGTCCTCGCGGCTTGCGGCGAGCGCGCTGCGCGCCGCGCCGGCGGCAGCGTCCGCATTTCGCATCGCCGCTTCCGCAGTCGCGACCGTCGCGCGCAATCCGTCGAGCGAGGCGGCGGTCCCGTCGGCATCGAGCGCCGCCTGGTCGCGTTGCAGGCGCTCGCGCTCGCTGGCGTGGCGAGCTTCACGCTCTTTCGCCTCGTGCAGGGCCCGTTCGAGCGCACCGCGTCGAGCGGTCAATTCGGACAGCCTTGCCTGCACGGCGGCATGTTCGGCTTCCGCCGCTGCCAGCGCCTTCTCTGCGTCGGCGAGTTCGCTCGCCGCGGCCTTGCTGCCGTCGGCCGCCGCCTCGGCCTCCAGCCGCAGGCTCTCATCCTCGGCGCTCAGGCGCGACAGGCTGTCGCTCGCATCTTTGCCGAGGCTGTTCTGCCGGGCGAGATCGCCTTGCAGTTCGGCGAGCCGCTTCGCCAATTCTTCTGTGCGCTGTTTGGCGCGCCGGTTCTCGGCCTCGATCTCGTCGAGGCCGCGCTTCAAGCGCACGAGTGCGGCCGCCGCGGCGGCCTCGCTTTCGCGTAGTGCCGGCAGCGCATGCGCCGCGATCGCCTGCAGTCGCGCCGCTTCCGCTTGCATGCCGGTCTTGTCGGCGACTTCGCGCACGGCCGCTTCGAGGGCGCGTTCGGCTGCCGCTTCCTGCATGCGCGCCTCGTGATGGGCGATCAGCGCCAGCACGGCCTCGGCCTTGCGGATGTCGCTGGCGAGGTTGCGATAGCGCGTCGCCTGGCGCGCCTGGCGCTGCAAGGCCTCGACCTGCCCGTCGATCTCGGCGAGCACGTCTTCGAGCCGATTGAGATTGTCCTCCGCGCCCTTGAGACGCAGCTCCGCCTCGTGCCGGCGGCTATGAAGCCCGGCGATGCCGGCGGCGTCCTCCAGGATGCGCCGGCGCGATTGCGGCTTGGCCGAGATGATCTCGCTGATCTGGCCCTGGCGCACCAGAGCCGGCGAGCGCGCGCCGGTGGCCGCGTCGGCGAAAAGGAGCTGCACGTCGCGGGCGCGCACCTCCTTGCCGTTGATCCGGTAGGTCGAGCCTTCCTCGCGCTCGATCCGGCGCGTGACCTCGAGCACCTCGGCCTCGTTGAAGGCAGCGGGGGCCTTTCGGTCGCTGTTGTCGAGGGTGAGGGCGACCTCGGCCATGTTGCGGGCCGGGCGCTCGGACGAGCCGCCGAAGATGACGTCGTCCATCCCCGAGCCGCGCATGTTCTTGAACGAGCTTTCGCCCATCACCCAGCGCAGGGCTTCGACGAGATTGGACTTGCCGCAACCATTGGGGCCGACGACGCCGGTCAGCCCCGGCTCGATCTGGAACTCGGTCGGCTCGACGAAGGTCTTGAAGCCGGCGAGCTTGAGGCGCGTCAGATGCATCGACGCGCCATCAGGCTATCGCGCCGCTCAGCTGCCGAGCAGCGGCTCGAGGATCTTGTCGAATTCGGCGAGGCTGAGTGCACCGGAGCGCTTCTGCCCGTTGATGAAGAAGGTCGGGGTGGAGTCCACGCCAGCCTTGGACCCACCTTCCTTAACCTGCGTGACAGCGTCGTAAATGTCCTGACGTTTCAGGCAGGCCTCGAAAGATTCCTGTGTGAAACCGGCCTGCTTGACCAGGTTCGAGAGCGCATCGACCGGTTTCTCGGTGAAAGCCCAGTTGCGCTGCTGCGCGAACAGCAGGTCGGTCAGCGGATAGTATTTGTCGGTGCCGTTGCAGCGCGCCAGCATGAAGCCCGCCGTGGCCAGCGGATCGAGCGGGAATTCGCGCAGCACGAAGCGCACCTTGCCGGTGTCGATGTACTTCGCCTTCAGGGCCGGCCAGGTGTCCTTGTGGAAGTTGGCGCAGTGGCTGCAGGTCAGCGAGGCGTACTCGATGATCGAGACCTTGGCGTCGGCGTTGCCGAGCCAGACGTCGCCGAGCGGGTTGGCGACGCCCGGAAGCGTCTGGGCCGAGGCGCCCTGGCTGGCGAGAAGCGGCGAGAGGGCCAAGGCGGCGGAGCCGATCAACACCTGGCGGCGGCTGGTCATGCGAAAAATCCTATGGCGAGTTGGTCGCTGCGGACCATAGTCACCAGCAGGATTGTGGCAAGATCGGTTCGTTGTGTCCCGCTCACGAAGCCGTGTCGTCGCCCGCGACCTGGCGCCGCTGCGCGATGCCGCGTCCTAGCCGCGCCAAAGCTTCACGCAACTCGGTATTCTCGACGCCTGCGACCTGCGCCTCGATCCGCGCCAGCGCGGCTGGATCCGGCGGCGGGGCCGGCTTGGGTGCGGCGGGCAATGCGACCGGCCCCTGCTTCAGCACCAGCTTGCCGACGGCGCGCCAGCCGAGATGGCTGTTGACGCGTTCCAGCACCAGCGGGCCAAGCTGCTGCATCTCCAGGGCGAAGGCGCCCTCGACCCGCACCACCAGCGTCGCCGGGTCCGAGAGTTCTCCGGGCGCGCCGCGGCGCCGCGGCCAGTCGATCTTGAGCGGCCGCGTGCGCTGCGCAAGGCGCTCGCCGACGATCTCCGGCCAGAAGGCGACGACCGAGCGCCCCGCAAAGCCCTGCGCGGCGAGCGCGGGCGCGAGGCAGTCGTCGATCAGCTCGGCGAGAGGTTTGGCGGCCATGCGGGCATCCTATAGCGGCAGCTCCTCCCGACAAACAGCCGTTTGCGCCGGCGAACGGGGTGCTTGCTTAGCTTGGCTGCCGCGTTACATCGGAGGTCATGGACGCCTCTGCTTCCCAGCCCCGCGCCACCGATCTCCTCGCCTGGTATGACCGCCATCGCCGGGTCCTGCCCTGGCGGGCGCTGCCGGGCGAGCGGGCCGATCCCTATCGCGTCTGGGTCTCCGAGATCATGCTGCAGCAGACCACGATCGCGGCGGTGAAACCCTATTTCGAGCGCTTCATGGCGCGTTTCCCGAGCGTGGAGGCGCTTGCCGCCGCGCCGTCGGAGAGCGTGATGCAGGCCTGGGCCGGGCTTGGCTATTATTCGCGCGCCCGCAATCTCCACGCCTGTGCCAAGGCTGTTGCGGATCAGCATGGCGGCCGCTTTCCCGACACCGAGGAGGGGTTGCGGGCGCTGCCGGGCATCGGCGCCTATACGTCGGGCGCCGTCGCCGCGATCGCCTTCGACCGGCCGGCCGTCGCGGTCGACGGCAATGTCGAGCGGGTGATCACCCGGCTCTTTGCCATCGAGGACGAGATGCCCGGCGCCAAGCCGCTGATCCGCGAGCGGGTGCTGGCGTTGCTGTCGCATGGCCGGCCCGGCGATTTCGCGCAGGCGCTGATGGATCTCGGCGCGACGATCTGCACGCCACGCTCGCCGGCTTGCGGCCTCTGCCCCTGGCGCGAGCCTTGCCAGGCCCGCATCGACGGCACGCAGGAGAGCTTTCCGCGCAAGGCTGCCAAGAAGGCCGGCAAGACCCGCTATGGCGTGGCCTTCGTCGCGATGCGCGAGGATGGCGCCGTGCTGGTCCGCACCCGGCCGGCCAAGGGCTTGCTCGGGGGCATGGTCGAGGTGCCCGGCAGCGATTGGCGGGCGGACTATGAACTGGGCGATGCCCTGCGCGATCAGCCTGTGTCGGCGCGCTGGCGCCGGCTGATGCTGCCGGTCCGCCATGTCTTCACGCATTTTCCGCTGGAGCTGACGGTCTTCGCCGGGCGCGTGCCGCTGGAGACGCAGGCGCCGGAGGGCATGCGCTTCACGCCGTTCAACCGGCTGAAGGAAGAGGCTTTTCCGAACGTCTTCCTGAAGGCGCTCGAAGCCGGGCTTGAGGAGCTGCAGCGGCTTTAGGCCGCCGCCAGCTGCGCCCTGATCTCGCCGCGCAGGACATCGAGCAGCATGGCTTTGCCCTCGCGCTCGACATGCCAGAAGGTCCAGCCATTGCAGGCCGGCAGCCCCTGCGCCAATGCGCCGACCTTGTGGATCGAGCCGACAGCGGGGCCGAGCACCAGCGTGCCGTCGGCACGGATGGTGGCGCTGTGGCGGCGCTTCTCGTCGAAGACGCGCTCGCCGGCCTTGACCAGTCCGGCCTCGACCAGGCTGAGGAAGGGCACGCGTGGCTCGCTGCGCTTCGAGGGCGCGGTCGAGAAGGCTTCCGGCGGCAGCGGCTGCACCGCGGCGATGCGCTCGCGCGCCGCCTTGGCGTAGGTCTCTTCGCGCTCGACGCCGATGAAATGGCGGCCGAGCGCCTTTGCGACTGCGCCGGTCGTGCCGGTGCCGAAGAAGGGGTCGAGCACGACGTCGCCGGGATTGCTGGCCGAGAGCAGCACACGGGCGAGCAGTGACTCGGGCTTCTGGGTCGGGTGGACCTTGGCGCCCTTCTCGTCCTTCAGGCGTTCGTCGCCGGTGCACAGCGGCAGGTACCAGTCCGAGCGCATCTGCAGGTCGTCATTGCCGCCCTTCAACGCCTCGTAATGGAAAGTGTATTTCGACTGCTCGCCGCGCGCCGCCCAGATCAGCGTCTCATGCGCATTGGTGAAGCGCCGGCCGCGGAAGTTCGGCATCGGGTTGGCCTTGCGCCAGACGATGTCGTTCAGCATCCAGAAGCCGAGATCCTGCAGGATCGAACCGACGCGGAAGATGTTGTGATAGGAGCCGATCACCCAGAGCGCGCCGTCCGGCTTCAGCGCCCGGCGGCAGGCGGTGAGCCAGGCGCGGGTGAAGGCATCGTAATCGGCGAAGGAGGCGAACTTGTCCCAGTCGTCGTCGACGGCGTCGACGAGGCTGTCGTCGGGCCGGCGCAGGTCGCCGCCGAGCTGGAGATTATAGGGCGGGTCAGCGAAGACCATGTCGACGCTGCCCGGCGGCAGCGCCTCGATCGCGGCGACGCAATCGCCGACGATCACCTGGTCGAGCGGAAGCTCGCGAGGTGGGAGGATCTGAGTGGGAAGAAGGCTCTTGGCCTTCATCCGGGCCCCCAGCGCGGGCCGTCCGGTACGCGAAACCTGAATCCGGACGGGAGCGCTGGCGGTCCCGGTACGCGAGGTACTCATGACGCCAAGACCGTTACGCAACTTCGACGCTCGCGATCCTGGCCGGTCAGGGTAAAGGTCGGGTTTCCAGCTTGAAAAAAATGCGTCCCATTCTGGGGCTGCAGATTTTGCCTAGCCTATTGAATATGTTTGGAAATTCGTAACGGAAGTTAAGGAAGGGTAAGCGGCTGGAACCTGCCGTTGGGGCAGCTTTGGCCGTCATTCCAGGTCGCCGCGCAGCGGTGGGCCGGAACCCAGAACCGATGCGCTTGATTACGTGGGCACGACAATCGAGAGGCCATCTGGAAACGGCATCGGTTCTGGATTCCGGGCTCGGCCCTCTGGGCCGCCCCGGAATGACAGCCGAGAGCTCGTCAGCTCATCCGCGCCCAGACGCCCTTGATCGGAGCGAAGGAATAGCGATGCGCGGGGCAGGGGCCGTGCTCCTTGATCGCCGCGCGATGCGCCGCAGTTCCGTAGCCGGCATGGCCGGCGAAGCCATAGGCCGGATAGGTCAGCGAAAGCCGCGCCATCATCCGGTCCCGCATCACCTTGGCGATGATCGAGGCCGCTGCGATCGAGGCGATCAGCCCGTCGCCGCCGATGATCGCCTCGCAGCCGCAGGCCAGCGCCGGCGGATCATTGCCATCGACCAGGACGAGATCGGGCGAGAGCCGTAGTGCGCCGACCGCGCGCCGCATGGACAGCAGCGTCGCCTGCCGGATGTTGATCCTGTCGATCTCGGGCGCCGAGGCGCTGCCGACACCGACGGCCAGCGCGCTGGCGAGGATCAGGACGCAGAGCTCCTCGCGACGCCGGGCGCTGAGCTCCTTCGAATCGGCTAGTCCGTCCGGAATCGCCAGGGGATCGAGGATGACGGCGGCCGCGACGACCGGTCCGGCGAGCGGGCCGCGCCCGACCTCGTCCACGCCGGCGACGCGGGCGCGCCCGGCAATCATCGCGGCCTGCTCGCGGCTGAAATCGGCGGTCATGGCCCCGCTATGCCAGATCGTGATGCGAAGGTCTGCGGGAATTGAATCTTGTCCACTTGCCAGCTCCCACCTCGACTTGTCGTCCCGAGGCGGCTCCGCTGATGCAGCTTGACCGAGACGACCTGAATGGAGGTCGCATGCCTCTCAGAACAAGCTCAATTGCGCCTTCTCCTTCTCCGGCTTGACGAAGAGGTCGGTTCGCAGCCTGAGCCGGGCGCTGTTGAAGCCGAGCCGCTCGGCCGCCATCTCGAAGCGCCGGCCGATCATCCAGGCATAGGGGCCGGAGCCGACCTGGCGCTGGCCCCAGGCGGCGTCATAGTCCTTGCCGCCGCGGGTCGAGCGGATCAGCGAGACGACATGGCGCATCTTGTCGGGATGATGCGTCACCAGCCAGTCCTGCACGATGTCCTTCACCTCGAGCGGCAGGCGCAGCAGCACATAGCCGGCCTCGCGCGCGCCCGCCGCTTTCGCTGCATCCAGGATGCGCTCGATCTCGTGCTCGTTGATCGCCGGCACGATCGGCGCGACCAGCACCGTCACCGGAATGCCGGCTTCCGAGAGCTTGCGGATCGTCTCGATGCGCTTGGCGGGAGCGGCGGCGCGCGGCTCCATGTTGCGGGCAAGCTTGGGATCGAGCGTCGTCACCGAGAGCGCGACCTTGACCAGACCCCTCGCCGCCATCGGCGCGAGGATGTCGATGTCGCGCTGCACCAGCGCCGATTTGGTGACGATGCCGACCGGGTGGTTGAACTTCGCCAGCACTTCGAGGATCCCGCGCATGATCCGGAGTTTCTTTTCGATCGGCTGGTAGGCGTCGGTATTGGTGCCGATCGCGATCGTGCGCGGCTGGTAGCTCGGCGAGGACAGTTCCTTCTCCAGGAGCAGCGCAGCGTCGGGCTTGGCGGTCAGCTTGCTCTCGAAGTCGAGCCCGGGCGACAGACCGAGATAGGCATGGCTCGGCCGCGCGAAGCAGTAGACGCAGCCATGCTCGCAGCCGCGATAAGGGTTGATCGAACGGTCGAACGAAATATCCGGGGAGTCGTTGCGTGTAATGATCGTGCGCGGCTTCTCGACCGAGATCTCGGTCTTGAACGCCGGCAATTCGCCGAGCGAGCCCCAGCCGTCATCCTCGCTGATGCGTTGCTCGGCCTCGTAGCGGCCGCCGGGATTGATCGTCGCGCCGCGTCCGCGCCGCCGTTCCGGGTCGATCTGGCTGCCGACATAGGCAAGGGGATCAGCAGGTGCCGAGACCGTGCCTGGCTCGCTGTCGCGGCGCTTGAGCGGTTGCGTTCTGGCTGAGGGTCTGGCCTGCAGCATGGCTTCGTCTCCTCGGCGGAATCGGGCGATCCGAGACCAAGGAATGTGAACATATCGAGAACAAAAGGCAAGTGACAGGATTGCGACATGTTGCACTGCGTCATAAACTGATCGCTCATGATCACTGCTGTCATCTGGGCCAATCGTGACGCCGAGGCGCTCGCCGCGACCTTGTCCGTGCTGATTCCAGCGGTCGCCAAGGGCGTGATCGGCCATGCCGTGGTGGTCGACGATGGCGACGATGGCGACGATGCCGCGATCGCGCGGCTCGCCGACGAGACGGGGGCGAGCTACGTCAAGGCCAAGGCCGGCGAGGCCTGGTCGTCGGGAGTCGCGCAGGCGCGCGGCGACTGGGTGATCCTGCTCGAGGCCGGCGACCTGCCGGAGCCGCAATGGACGCCCAGCATCGAGCGGCATCTGCTGACCGCAGCAGCCCGGCCGGCGCTGATGCCGCTGCGTGGCATGGCTGCGGCGCTGCGCGAATGGGGCGCGGTCTCGCTGCGCTCGCGCGGCGTCAGGGCGGGGCTACTCGCGCCGAAGAAGCAAATCCTCTCCGGCCGGCTGGCGCGCGCGCCGCGCCGGCTGACGGTCCGCCGCGAGCGCGCCGAGCTCTGAGATTCAGAGCTGATTGGTGCGGAAGGTGTCGCAGCTCTGCATGGAGCCCGATTTGAAGCCGGTGTTGAACCAGCGGGTACGTTGCGCCGACGATCCGTGTGTGAAGGAGTCCGGCACGACCACGCCGCGGCCCTGCTGCTGCAGCTTGTCGTCGCCGATCGCCGAAGCTGTCCGCATCGCCTCGTCGATGTCGCCCGACTCGATCCGGTCCATCGCCTGGAGATTGTAGGCCCAGACGCCGGCGAAGCAGTCGGCCTGCAATTCGACGCGCACCGACAGCGCATTCGATTCGCGCTCGGAGATTCGTTGGCGCAGCTCGTTCACCTTGGGCAGGATGCCGAGCAGGTTCTGGATGTGATGGCCGATCTCGTGGCCGACGACATAGGCATAGGCGAAGTCGCCGCCGCCGCCGAGCTTGCGCTGCATCTCCTGGAAGAAGGAGAGGTCGAGATAGACCCGCTGGTCGTTGGGGCAATAGAACGGCCCCATCGCCGACTGGGCCGTGCCGCAGCCCGAGCGGTCGACGCCGCTGAACAGCACCAGCTTGGGCGGTACGTATTTCCGGTTGGCCTGCTGCGGCAGCACCTTCGTCCAGATGTCCTCGTTCTGCGCCAGCACGGCCGCGATGAACTTGCCCATCTCGTCCTGAGGCGGGCCGGCCGATTTGCGCTGCTCCTGCGTCGGGGCGCTGCGGCCGCCGATGCCGCCGATCATCTCGGCGCCGCCGATCAGAAGGCGCGGATCGATGCCGAGCGCCCAGCCGAGCAGGCCGAGCACGACCATGGTGCCGATGCCGATGCCGCCACGCCCGCCGGGAAGGCCGGCATATTCGCCACCACCGCCGCCGCGCCGATCCTCGACGTTTTCGGACTGGCGGTAATCTTCCCAACGCATGTGCGAACCCTTGTTGCAGCGCCGCCAATGTCCGCGAGGCGGCGCTGGAACTCAAGCCCCGTCGCGCATGGCCTCAATGATAGCCGCTATCGGCTTTCACCTTGCCGCGGAAGGTCCAGTACACGAAGGCTGTGTAGAACAGGATCATCGGCAGGAGGAAGCTGACCCCGATCAGCACGAAGATGTGCGAGCTCGGTGCTGCTGCCGTATCCCAGATCGTCAGGCCGGGCGGCACGAGATAGGGATAGTTCGAGATCGCGAGGCCGAGGAAGCAGAGCACGAAGATCGCGATGGTGAAGGCGAAGGGCGTGAACTCATGCGCGCCGTTGAGCCGCTTCCAGGCCTTATAGCCGCAGAAGGCGGTCAGCAGCGGGAATGGCCAGAGCAGCATCAGGTTGGACGGGGTGAACCAGCGCTCGGCGATGCGCGGATGCGCATAGGGCGTCCACAGCGAGACCAGCACGGCGAAGGCGAGCAGGCCGATAAGCAGGGTCTTCGCCTGCCGGCGGGCGCGCTCGGCCACTGGCCCTTCGGTCTTGTAGACCAGCCAGGTCGCCCCCAGCGTGGCGTAGCCGATGACGACGCCGACGCCGCACATCAGCGTGAACGGGGTCAGCCAGTCGAAGGGACCGCCGGCGAACTGCTTGTCGACGACCTTGATGCCCTGCAGCAGCCCACCGAGGATGACGCCCTGCGAGAAGGCTGCGCAGGTCGAGCCGAGCCAGAAGGCCAGGTCCCAGATGCGGTGCTTCGGCTTCGCCACCCAGCGGAACTCGAAGGCGACGCCGCGGAAGATCAGCGACAGCAGCATCAGCGTCACCGGCAGGTACAGGGCCGGCATGATCACCGCATAGGCGACCGGGAAGGCAACCAGCAGGCCGGCGCCGCCGAGCACCAGCCAGGTCTCGTTGCCGTCCCAGAACGGCGCGACCGAGTTCATCATCTGGTCGCGCTCGCTTTCGTCTCCCGTCGTCGGGAACAGGATGGCGATGCCGAGGTCGAACCCGTCGAGCACGACATAGAAGATCACGGCGGTGCCGATCAGCCCGGCCCAGATCACGGGGAGATACCATTCCATCCTGGGTCTCCTCAGCTTGCCGGCTGGATCTTGTCGTCGCCGGGATGGCCGTCGCCGAAGATGGCGGAGGCCGGCGCCTGCACCGCCTTGAGCGGCCGCTTCGACGGCTGTTCGGGCGGGTCCTCATGGCTGATCTCGTCCGGCCCCTTGGCGACCAGGCGGTTGATCAGCGTGATGCCGGCGGCGAAGACGACGCAGTAGACGAAGACGAACAGCGCCAGCGAGATCGCGACCTCCGCGGTGGTGATCGGCGAGACCGCATCCTTCGAGCGCAGGATGCCGGTGGCGAGCCAGGGCTGGCGCCCGACCTCGGTGACGAACCAGCCAGCGAGAATCGCGACGAAGCCGGCGGGCCAGGTGTACTGGGCGATCCAGAGCCATCCTTTCGACTCGAAGATGCGGCCGCGCCACCAGAGCCAGGCCCCGACCCAACCGAAGACGATCATCAGCGTGCCGAGGCCGACCATCAGCCGGAAGCCGAAGAACGGGATGAGGACCGGCGGGCGATCCCGCACGGCGAAGTCCTTCAGGCTCGGGAACAACGCATCCATGCTGCCATGGGTGAGCAGGCTGGCGACGCCGGGGATCGCGATCTCGAAGCGGTTGAGCTCGGCCTTCTCGTCCGGCCAGGCGAACAGGACCAGTGCGCCGGGCTTGGAGGAATCCCAGTGCGCCTCGATCGCGGCGAGCTTGGCTGGCTGGTAGATCGCCGTCTGCTTGCCGTGGAAGTCGCCGATGACAGCCTGCAACGGGGCGGTCAGCGCGATCATCAGGATCGCCATGCGCACCATCGTCCTGGCCGATTCGGTGCGGTGCCCGGCGAGAAGGTGGCGCGCACCGGTCGCCAGCACGACGAAGGCGGTGGTGAGATAGGCCGCCGTCATCATATGCGCGTAGCGCAGCGGGAAGGTCGGGTTGAAGACGATCTTCAACCAGTCGACGGGATAGGCGATGCCGTCGCGGACCTCATGCCCGGCCGGGTACTGCATCCAGCTATTGGCCGAGAGGATCCAGAAGCCGGAGAGCGCGGTGCCGCCGGCGACGATCACCGCCGAGAGGAAGTGCAGCCAGGGCGGCACCCGCTTCCAGCCGAACAGCAGCACACCGAGGAAGGATGCTTCGAGGAAGAAGGCGCTGAGCACTTCGTAGCCGATCAGCGGGCCGACGACATTGCCGGTCACGGCCGAGAAGCGGCTCCAGTTGGTGCCGATCTGATAGGACAGCACGATGCCGGAGACGACGCCCATCGCGAAGGAAACGGCGAAGATCTTGGTCCAGAACCGCGCGAGCAGATGGAACTTCTGGTCGCCGGTCTTCAGCCAGAGGCCGAGCAGCGTTGCGATATAGGCAGAGAGCCCGATCGTGAAGGCCGGGAAGACGATGTGGAAGGAGATCGTGAACGCGAACTGGATGCGTGACAGCAGAAAGGCGTCGATTTCCATCGCATCGCTCCGGCGTGCCGGCCACGAAGCTCATGGCCGAATGACCCTGCTGGTTGCAGCGTCTACTTTGCACTCGGAATAATCAAGGCGATGCGACTGGGCAGCCGGTGTCGATGCCGCAGTGGCATCGCGCCGCTGCGTCAATGCGCGGCGAGGGCGGCCTTGAGCGCGCGCAGGTCGCGCCAGGCCAGGCGCTTCTGCAAGGGCTGGCGCAGGAGATAGGCCGGGTGCAGCGTCGCGATAGCCCGGATCATCCGCCTGCCGGTGTCGTATTCCATCCAGCGCCCGCGCGAGGCCAGGATGCCGGTGACGCCGAGCAGCGCCTGTGCCGAAGGGGCGCCGATGCAGACCAGGATGTCGGGGTCGACCAGTTCGATCTGGCGCTGGATGAAGGGCAGGCAGATCGCGACCTCCTGCGGCGTCGGCGTGCGGTTGCCGGGCGGCCGCCAGGGCACGGTGTTGGCGATGTAGACATGGTCCTGACGGGTGAGGCCGATCGCGCCGAGCATCCGGTCGAGCAATTGCCCCGAACGCCCGACGAAGGGCAGGCCGGCGCGGTCCTCATCGGCGCCGGGTGCCTCGCCGACGACCATGACTTTCCCGGCCGGATTGCCGTCGGCGAAGACGAGGTTCTTCGCGGTCGCCTTCAGCGGGCAGCCCTCGAAGCCGGCAAGTGCTGTCTTGAGCTCATCCAGCGTCGTCGCCTCGCGCGCCAGCGCGCGGGCCGACAGCGCCGCCTCGTCGGGCGGGGTCGCGGCTGCCACCGCCGTTGGGCGCCTCGCCGCTGGCTGCGCAGCGGCGACGGGGCGTGCGACAGGCTGTCGCGCCGGCTCGGGTGCGGCTGCGAAATGGTCGTGCGGTGTCTCGTCGAGCGCCTCGGTCACGCCCATTTCGGCGTACCAGGCGATCAATTCGGCTGCGGAGACGGCGTCGAGCGACATGAGCCGGAGAATAGAGCGGCGTTCGGAACGAAGCGAGCCCCTTCGCTGTTGCAAAATGAACGGGAGCCCCGGATAGAGGAATTCCAATCAGCCCAGCGGCAGCGCTTGGCGGGTTGATCAAGATAGTTCATATATAAACTATCTAACGAGACATAGCCGACGCGGGGTGGAGGGCAGCATGGACCTGAAGGAAGCGCAGAGCACGCCGCGCGAGAGCATGGACTATGACGTCGTCATCGTCGGTGCCGGTCCCGCCGGGCTTTCCGCCGCGATCCGGCTGAAGCAGCTCGACGAAGCCATCTCGGTCGTCGTGGTCGAGAAGGGTTCCGAGGTCGGCGCGCATATTCTCTCCGGCGCGGTCATCGATCCGATCGGTCTCGACAGGCTTCTGCCCGACTGGCGCGAGGACGAGGCCCGCCCGCTGCATACACAGGTGAGCGAGGACGTCTTCTATTTCCTCGGCCCGGCCGGCGGGGCGCGCCTGCCCAACTTCGCCATGCCGAAGCTGATGAACAATCACGGCAACTTCGTCGGCTCGCTCGGCCTTGTCGCAAAATACCTTGCGGCGCGGGCCGAGGCGCTCGGCGTCGAGATCTACCCGGGCTTCGCCGCCGCCGAACTGCTCTATAACGAAGATGGCTCGGTTGCCGGCATCGCCACCGGCGACATGGGCATCGCCAAGGACGGCACCGTCTCCGACCGCTTCACCCGCGGCATGGAGCTGCGCGGCCGCTACACGCTTCTGGGTGAGGGCGCTCGCGGCTCGCTCTCCAAGATCGCGATCAGGCGCTTTGCCCTGGATGAAGGCCGCGAGCCGCAGAAATACGGCATCGGCCTCAAGGAGATCTGGCAGGTCAAGCCGGAGAAGTTCAGGAAGGGGCTGGTCCAGCACTCCTTCGGCTGGCCGCTCGACATGTCGACCGGCGGCGGCTCCTTCCTCTACCATTTCGACGACAACCTGGTCTCGGTCGGCTTCGTCGTCCACCTCAACTATACGAACCCGACGCTCTCGCCCTTCGACGAGTTCCAGCGCTTCAAGACCCATCCGATGATCCGCGACGTCTTCGAGGGCGCCAAGCGCCTCTCCTACGGCTCGCGCGCCATCACCGAGGGCGGCTGGCAGTCGGTGCCGAAGCTGACTTTCCCGGGCGGAGCGCTGATCGGCTGCTCGGCCGGTTTCGTCAACGTGCCGCGCATCAAGGGCAGCCACAACGCCATCCTGTCAGGCATGCTGGCGGCCGAGCATCTCGTGCCGGCGCTCGCGGCCGGCCGCTCCCATGACATGGTCGATGGCATCGAGGAGAGCTGGCGCGCTTCCGAGATCGGCCGCGACTTGAAGCTGGTGCGCAACGTCAAGCCGCTCTGGTCGAAGCTCGGCACGATCGGCGGCGTCATGCTCGGCGGCATCGACATGTGGCTGAACCAGCTCTTCGGCTGGTCGCCCTTCGGCACGCTGAAGCACGGCAAGCCCGACCATGCGACGCTGAAGCCGATCGGCATGGTCAAGCCGATCGTCTATCCCAGGCCCGACGGCAAGATCTCGTTCGACAAGCTCTCCTCGGTCTTCCTCTCGGCGACCAATCATGAGGAGGATCAGCCGGCGCATCTGAAGCTGACCGACCCGAACGTGCCGGTGCTGCAGAACCTGCCGATCTATGGCGAGCCGGCGCGGCTCTATTGCCCGGCCGGCGTCTACGAGGTGGTCTATGCCGATCCGGAGAAGCAGTCGCTGCCGCGCTTCGTGATCAACGCGCAGAACTGCGTGCACTGCAAGACCTGCGACATCAAGGACCCCGCCCAGAACATCACCTGGACGGTGCCGGAAGGGGCGGGCGGCCCGAATTACTCGAACATGTGACAGTGTTTGGTAGCAACGGCGAATAATAAAGGCCGCGCCGATCTGTCCGGCGCGGCCTTTGTCTTGGTGCCGGATAAGGCGACGAATCAGCCCTTGCGGACGATCGGAGCAGGCTTCTCTGGCTCCTTGGTGGCGCAACCACCGGCAATGCCGGCGAGCGTCAGGACCGCAGCGAGGGCGAGTGAGACCTTCTTCATTTGAAGTGTCCTAAACGAATCGTCGCGAATATCCGCGACGGTTGGATTCTATGCCGATTTGCTTTGCGGAAAGCTAATGTTTCAACGGCTTCCGGGACCGCGGATCGGCTTTTCACGTCAGCGTGACGCCGCAGGCGCTGTGGCGATGCTGCACTTGTCGGCAGGCCCGGAAACGGCCATGTTGGCGGCCTAATCGTTCAGGTCACGGTCCCGTCCACGGACCAGTCCCCGGCGGCCGGGGCGGACCGAGGGAGAATGTCGAACGTGACGTTTCAGATCAACGGCCGTAGCGCCGCTTTAGCGCTGGCATTTGTCGCAGGTTTGCATGTCGGCATGCCGGCGCTCGCGCAGGCGCGGCCGGTCGAGAAGTTCGAGCCGGCCGAGAGCCTCGAAGGCAATTACCTGGCGGCCGTCGTGGCTGGCTCGGCCCGTGATCTTGGCGCTGCCTCGATCTATCTGCGCGAGGCGATTCGGAACGATCCGCAGAACAGCGAGCTGCTCGAGCGCGGCTTTGTCGCCTTCCTCGCCGACGGCGCGATGAACGAGACCTTCCGCGCCGCCGAGAAGCTGATCCAGCGCGACGCTACCAACGGCCTCGCCCAGCTCGCGCTTGGCGTGCGTGCGCTGAAGCAGAAGAACTATGGCGCCGCCCGCGCCCAGCTGCAACGCGGCGGTCGCGGCCGCTCGGCCGACATTACCGCGACCCTGCTTGCCGCCTGGGCTTACTCGGGCTCGGGCGAGACGAACCGCGCCATCGACACCCTGGAGCGTCTCAAGGGCGAATCGACCTTCGATCGCTTCCGCGATTTCCATGCCGGCCTGATCCTCGACATCGCCGGACGCCGCAACGAGGCGAATCGCCGGCTCAAGGCGGCCTATGACGCCGAGAAGACCAATCTGCGCCTCGTCGACCTCTGGGCGCGTCAGCAGGCGCGCGCCGGCGACAGCGAGGCGGCGCTGGCGACGCTGAACGATTTCGAGCGGAGCGTCCGCCCGAACCATCCGGTGGTGCGTGACGCCATCGCCAAGATCGGCAGCAAGGAGCCGCTGCAGCGCATCGTCGGCAACACCCAGCAGGGCGCCGCCGAAGTGCTCTACGGCCTCGCCAGCGCGGGCATTCTTCAGGGCGACGAGGCGACCGCGCTGCTCTACCTGCGCTTCGCCGTCTATCTCGATCCCGGCCACGACCTCGCCGTGCTGACGCTGGCCGACATTCTGGAACGGGCCAAGCAGACCGAAGACGCGGTGCAGGTCTATCGGCGCATGCCGGAGAACTCGCCGCTGCGCCCGGTCGCCGACATCCAGATCGGGCTCGGCCTTGAGCAGCTCGGCAAGACCGACGAGGCGACCAAGCATCTCGAAAGCATCATTACGGCTCGCCCCGACGATATCGAGGCGATCTCCGCGCTCGGCAACATCTACCGTTCGCGCAAGCGCTTCGACGAGGCGGCCGCGACCTATGACAAGGCGGTCGCCAAGCTCGGCACGCCGAGCCGCGCCAACTGGGACATCTTCTATTCGCGCGGCATCGCCTATGAGCGCATCAAGAAATGGCCGCAGGCCGAGGCCGATCTGCGCAAGTCGCTGGAGCTGATGCCGGAGGCGCTCGGCCGCGAGCGCGCTCTGGTCCTCAACTATCTCGGCTATTCGCTGGTCGACCAGAACCTCAAGCTCGAAGAGGCGCTCGGCATGCTGCGCCGGGCCGTGGAGCTTCGGCCGCGCGACGGCTACATCATCGACTCGCTCGGCTGGGCGCATTACCGGCTCGGCCGCTATGAAGAGGCGGTGACCGAGCTGGAGAAGGCGATGGAGCTGCGTCCCTCGGACCCGGTGATCAACGACCATCTCGGTGACGTCTACTGGAAGACCGGGCGCTATCTCGAGGCGCGCTACCAGTGGAACTATGCCCGCGACCTCGGGCCGGAGCCGGAGGACCTGACCCGGATCCTGCGCAAGATCGACAAGGGCCTCGAGGATCCCGCGCCCTCGGCCAATGCGGCCGAGCCGAAGAAGGATGGCGGCTGATCCTTGTTTGCCAGATCGGCGACCCGCGCCCCGGCCAAGGTCAACCTCTCCTTACGCGTCCTCGGCCGCCGCGCCGATGGCTATCATGAACTCGACAGCCTCGTCGCCTTTGCCGGAGTCGGCGACGAGCTGAGCCTGGCCCCGGGCGAAGCCGGAGAGCTGCAAATCTCCGGCCCGTTCTCGGCCGGGCTGTCGACGGGCGCCGATAATCTCGTCCTCAAGGCCGAGCGCGTGTTCCGCGAGGAGATCGCCGGGCTGCGCTCCGGCCGCTTCCATCTCGTCAAGCGCTTGCCGGTTGCCTCGGGCATCGGCGGCGGCTCGGCCGATGCTGCTGCGGCACTGCGCCTGCTGGCGCGAATCAACGGCCTGCCGCTTTCACACCCGGCATTGCTCGCTGCCGCCGGCCGGATCGGCGCCGATGTCCCGGTCTGCCTCGAACCGCGCGCCCGCGTGATGCGCGGCATCGGCGAGCGGCTCGGCCCGGTGCTGCGGCTGCCGCAGTTGTTCGCGCTGCTGGTCAATCCGGGGGAGGCTGTCGAGACGGCGCCGGTGTTTCGTGCGCTCGGCCTTCAGGCAGGGCAGGGGCATGCGAGCGGCGTGCAGGCTTTCAGCGCGGAAGAGCCTTTGCCGGAGACAGCGGCGGCGCTGGTCGCCGCCCTGGCTCTTACCGGCAACGATCTCGAAGCGCCGGCTCGTGCGGTAGCTCCGGTGATCGGGGAGGTGCTGTCGGCGCTATCGGCCTTGCCCGGCTGCCGGCTGGCACGGATGTCCGGCTCGGGCGCGACCTGCTTCGCCTTGTTCGACGACTGTCGCGCCAGCGTCGCGGCGGCAAGGCGGCTTTCGCGTCAGCAGCCCGGCTGGTGGATGAAGCCGACCGTGTTGCGGTGACTCTTGCCTCAGTGCGCCCGCGCCACGCAGAAGTCGACGGCGTCGTTGAGCGCCTGCTTCATCGGCGATGACGGGAAGAGGCCGAGCGCGTCCTTCGCCATCTTGGCGTAGTGGCGGGCACGCTCGATCGTGTCGGCCAAGGCGCCGTGCTTGCGCATCAGCGCCTGCGCCTCGGCGAGATCGCCCTCGCGCACCTCGCCCTCCTGCAGGGTCCGGCGCCAGAAGGCACGCTCCTCCTCGTTGCCGCGGCGGAAGGAGAGCACCACCGGCAGCGTGATCTTGCCCTCGCGGAAGTCGTCGCCGACATTCTTGCCGAGCTGGCCGGCGGAGCCGCCATAGTCGAGCGCGTCGTCGACGAGCTGGAAGGCGATGCCGAGATTGAGCCCGTAGCTGCGGCAGGCGGCGGCTTCGCCCTTGGACGAGCTGGCGATCACCGGCCCGACCTCGCAGGCCGCGGCGAAGAGCTCGGCGGTCTTGCCGCGGATCACGGCGAGGTACTCGTCCTCGGTCGTCTCGGTGTTCTTGGCGGCGGCGAGCTGCATCACCTCACCCTCGGCGATGACGGCCGCTGCCGTCGAGAGGATGTCGAGCGCGCGCAGCGAGCCGACCTCGACCATCATCTTGAAGGCCTGGCCGAGCAGGAAGTCGCCGACCAGCACGCTGGCCTCATTACCCCAGAGCATGCGGGCGGCCGCCTTGCCGCGGCGCATGTCGCTCTCGTCGACGACGTCGTCGTGCAGCAGCGTCGCCGTGTGCATGAACTCGACGCTGGCCGCGAGCTTGACATGGCCCTCGCCGCGATAGCCGCAGAGCGCCGCTGTCGCCAGCGTCAGCATCGGCCGCAGGCGCTTGCCGCCGGAGGAGATCAGATGGTTCGCGACTTCCGGGATCATCGTGACCTCGGAGCCGGTGCGCGACAGGATCATCGCATTGACGCGCTCCATGTCGGCGCGCGTCAGCCCGACCAGTGGCTCGATGCCGCCCTGGCTGGTGTCCTTGTCTTCGAAAGCTACGACGACGCCCACGCGCAAACTCCGGCCTCATTCTCGCGCATCCGCGCGCCCATGCCCTTGCCACAAACGTCGCATGCGTGGCCAGCCCCGGCAATCCTTTCGCGACGCAGCAGTTTGACGCTGCACTGCGAGCCTGCCGGTCCCCGCCGGCGATCTTTGCGCTTGCGCAAGGCCGGCCTGGCGGGCTCCATGAGCGCATGCACGAACTGGTTCGCTCCAATGATCTCGTCCTGCTCGGCGCCATCGAGGCGTTGCTGGCCTCGGCCAATCTCGATTGCCTGATCGCCGACCAGCACATCAGCTCGCTCGAAGGCATGATCGGTGCCTTTCCGCGGCGCCTGCTGGTGCGCGAGCAGGACAGCAAGCGCGCCCGCGCCTTGCTGGTCGAGGCCGGCTATGGCGGCGAACTGCGCCATGAACAACGCTGAGGCCCCCGGTCTCGGTGAGATCGGCGAGGATCGGCTGCTCGGCGGGCGCCTGCGCCTGCTGCAGCCGGTGAAAGGTCATCGCGCCGGCTCCGACGCGATCCTGCTGGCAGCGGCGATTCCCGAGCTCGGCAACGGGCCGCTCGCCGATTTCGGCGCCGGAGTCGGTACGATCGGGCTCGCCGTCGCGCTGCGCCAGTCGGCGCTGGAGGTCGTTCTGGTCGAGCGCGATCCGGAACTCGCGACCCTCGCGGCCCGCAATGCCGGGCTCAACGGCCTCGAAGCGCGCGTGCGCGCGGTGGTCGGGATGATCGGTGAGCGCAGTGGCGATCTTGCTCGCGGAGGATTGGCGGCGGCATCCATGGCCTGGGTCGCAATGAACCCACCTTTTTTTGAAGCTGGAGAGGTGCGCGCCTCGCCCGTGGCCAATCGCCGTGCGGCGCATGTCGCCGGACAATCCCTGGACGACTGGCTGAAGACGGCGCGCCATGCGCTGAAGCCGGGCGGTGGTGTCAGTATCATCCACCGCGCCGAGGCATTGGGGGCGATCCTCGCTGGGCTGGAGACGGGCTTCGGCGCGATCGAGATCCGTCCTGTCTATAGTCAGGCGGAGCGGGCAGCGATCCGGGTGATCGTCTCGGCCCGTCTCGGCAGCAAAAAGCCGGCAGCGCTGCTGCCGGCTCTGATTCTCAACGGTGCGGATGGACGCTTCACCGCTTTCAGCGAAGCACTCCATCGCGGCGAGGCTGTGCTCGCCTAGAGCCGTGCCTCAGCGGCAGATGCGACGCTCGCGCACCACCCAGCCCCAGCCATCCCAATAGCGGACTGGCCGGCTATAGCAGCGCGGGCCGTAATAACCGCCGCCCCAGCCGTAGCGTGGCCCGCCATAGCCATAGCGAGGTCCGCCATAGCCGTAGCGAGGGCGTCCATAGTAGCCGCCACCGCCCCAGCCTGGATTGCTGTAGCGCGGCGCGTAGGGATGGCGGCTGCCGCCACCGGGATAGCCGTAGCCGCCGCTCAGCGCCTGCGCCTCGGCCGGGGTCGCGGTGATCGCGCCCATGCCGAGGCCGGCCACGCCGAGCGCGGCAGCGGCGGAAAGTCCAAGAACGAGTTTGCGAAGCATGGTTACCTCCTTCGCTGATATCCTCGGCCTGTGCCGAGGCAATCGGGCGTCATCGTGGCGGCCAGCTTGCGGTCGCGGGGCTGAACGGAGCGTGGCCGCGCCGTTCAGCCTCTCTTCATCAGCTCAGGCGCCCGTCAGCGGCAGACGCGCGTCGAACGGATCACCCAGCGCCGGCCGTTCCAGACGCGCTGGTCGACGATGCGGCAGCGCGATCCGTAATGCGGGCGGCCATGGCCGTATCCCGGGCGGACGTGCGGACCGCCGCCCCAGCCGGGATTGCTGTAGCGCGGCGCCGACGGATGCCGGCTGCCGCTGCCGGGATAGCCGTAGCCGCCGCTCAGGGCCTGGGCGTCGGCGGGGGCCGCCGTGATGGCGCTCATGCCGAGCGAGGCAACGCCGAGGGCAGCAGCGGCCGAGAGGCCGAGGAAAAGCTTGCGGAACATGTCGTATCCTTCTTCATCAACGGTGCCGGCCTGTGCCGTGGCGATCGGGCGTCATTATGGCTGCCGGCTGGCCTCGGAGCCTGACGGAGCGTGCCGCCAGGCCCTTCGAGGTGGGGCTGCGTCAGCGGCAGACACGGACCGGGCGGATCACCCAGCGCCAGCCGTTCCAGACACGGCGATCGACGAAATAGCAGCGCGGGCGATAGACCGGGCGGCCATAGTAACGGCGCGGGCCATAATGGGGCCGGCCGTAATACTGGACCTGCTCGATCTGGCCGGTGGCGGCCGGGACGCTGCCTGCCGCGATCGGCGCGGCATTGGCCGGGGCAATGGCGAGGCCGGTGAAGAGGAGGGCGCCGGCACCGAACAGGGCGGCGGCAATACGATTCGACAGCATCTTGTACTCCTGCTTGTCGCGTCGGCCCGGCTCAAGTGCTCGCCCCGAGCACCGCGGTCCGTTCGATAGGGCGACAATAGCCGCCTCTATATGAACGCGATGCTTGCCGAAGGGTTCATGCATCGTTCATGGCCCGACGCTTGACCATGAGCACTGCCAGCCCCTAATCACGCCGCACGTTTTCTGGCAGTTTAAAAGGCTGATGCCCTTGGCCGCGTCCTCCGATCCCATGAACCCGACCCGCTCCTTCCAGGGGTTGCTGCTGACCTTGCAGCGCTTCTGGGCCGAGCGCGGCTGCGTCATCCTCCAGCCCTACGACATGGAGGTCGGCGCCGGCACCTTTCATCCGGCGACGACCCTGCGTGCGCTGGGGCCCAAGCCCTGGAAGGCGGCCTATGTCCAGCCTTCGCGCCGGCCCAAGGACGGCCGCTATGGCGAGAACCCGAACCGGCTGCAGCATTATTACCAGTTCCAGGTGATCCTGAAGCCGTCGCCGCCGGATCTGCAGCAGCTCTATCTCGACTCGCTCAAGGCGATCGGCGTCGACCTGGCCCTGCACGATGTCCGCTTCGTCGAGGACGACTGGGAGAGCCCGACGCTCGGCGCCTGGGGCCTTGGCTGGGAATGCTGGTGCGACGGCATGGAGGTCAGCCAGTTCACCTATTTCCAGCAGGTCGCCGGCGTCGAATGCGCGCCCGTGGCAGGCGAGCTCACCTATGGGCTCGAGCGCCTCGCCATGTATGTCCAAGGCGTCGAGAACGTCTACGACCTCAACTTCAATGGCCTCGAAGGCGAGGATCGCATTTCCTATGGCGACGTCTTCCTGCAGGCCGAGCAGGAGTTCTCGCGGCATAATTTCGAGCACGCCAATACGCAGACGCTCTTTCGCCATTTCGACGACGCCGAGGCCGAGTGCAAGGCGCTGCTTGCGGCTGGCGAGGCCGATGCCGCCAGCAATGATCCTAGCCACAAGCTTGCCCTGCCGGCCTATGACCAGTGCATCAAGGCGAGCCATGTCTTCAACCTGCTCGATGCGCGCGGCGTGATCTCGGTCACCGAGCGCCAGAGCTACATCCTGCGGGTGCGCGAGCTCGCCAAGGCCTGCGGCGCCGCCTGGCTGAAGACCGCCGGCGGGGGAGCGAACTGATGCCTGATCTCCTGCTCGAACTCTTCTCGGAAGAGATTCCCGCCCGCATGCAGCGCAAGGCGGCGGAGGACCTGAAGAAGCTCGTCACCGATGCGCTGGTCGAACGCGGCCTGACCTATGAGGGCGCCAAGGCCTTTGCCACGCCGCGCCGCCTTGCGCTCACCATTGCCGGCCTGCCGGTGCGCGGCCGCGATGTCCGCGAGGAGCGCAAGGGGCCGCGCGTCGGCGCGCCCGATGCGGCCGTGCAAGGCTTCCTCAAGGCTGCCGGGCTGACTTCGCTCGACCAGGCGACCATCGTCAGCGATCCCAAGAAGGGCGATTCCTACATCGCAGTGATCGAGAAGCCCGGCCAGGAGACGGTTGCGGCCATCGCCGAGATCGTGCCGGCCGTCATCCGCGCCTTCCCCTGGCCGAAATCGATGCGCTGGGGCAAGGCTTCCGCCGAGAGCGGCTCGCTGCGCTGGGTCCGCCCGCTGCACTCGATCCTCTGCACCTTCGGCGCCGAGACCGAGGACCCGGAGGTCGTGCCCTTCGAGGTCGACGGCATCAAGTCGGGCAACGTCACCTATGGCCATCGCTTCCATGCGCCTGGCCCGATCACGGTGAAGCGCTTCGACGATTACGTCCCCAGCCTGGAGCGGGCCAAGGTCGTGCTCGACGCCGATCGCCGCAAGGAGATCATTCTGGCCGACGCCAGGAATCTTGCCTTCGCTGCTGGGCTGGAGCTGGTCGAGGACGAGGGGTTGCTCGAGGAGGTCGCCGGCCTCGTCGAATGGCCGGTCGTGCTGATGGGCGATTTCGAGGAGCGCTTCCTCGACATCCCCGGCGAGGCGATCCGCGCCACCATCCGCGCCAACCAGAAATGCTTCGTCCTGCGCGACCCCGCGACGGGCGAGCTCGCCAACCGCTTCATCCCGGTCTCGAACCTGATGGCGAGCGATGGCGGCCTGGCGATCACCGCCGGCAATGGCCGCGTGGTGCGGGCGCGCCTCTCCGACGCAGCTTACTTCTGGCAGACCGATCGCAGCCCGCTGCCCGATCTCGATACGTTTGAGGACAGTGCCAAGAAGCTTGGGCTCGACCTCGCCAAGCCGCTCGACCAGCGCATGGCCAAGCTCGACAGGCTCGGCGTCGTCTTCCACGCCAAGCTCGGCACGCAAGGCGAGCGCGTCCAGCGCATCGCCGCGCTGGCGAAGGAGCTGGCGCCGATCGTCGGCGCCGATCCGGCTCTGGCCGAGCGCGCCGCCAGCCTCGCCAAGGCCGACCTGCCGACCGAGATGGTCGGCGAGTTCCCTGAGCTGCAGGGGCTGATGGGCCGCAAATACGCGGAGTTGCAGGGTGAGAACCCGAGCGTCGCCGCCGCGATCGAGGAGCATTACAAGCCGCTCGGCCCCTCCGACCGCGTCCCGGCCGATCCGGTCTCGGTGGCGGTGGCGCTCGCCGACAAGCTCGACACGCTGGTCGGCTTCTGGGCGATCGACGAGAAGCCGACCGGCAGCAAGGACCCCTACGCGCTGCGCCGTGCGGCGCTGGGCGTGATCCGACTGGTGGTCGAGAACGGGGTGCGGCTGGGGCTCTCCAGGCTCGCGAAGGACAGCGACCTCCTTTCCTTCTTCCACGACCGCCTGAAGGTCATGCTGCGCGACCAGGGCGCGCGGCATGATCTGGTCGATGCGGTGCTGGGCGAGGGCGCGTCCGCCAATGACGACCTCCTGCTGATCACCCGCCGCGTCGCCGCGCTCGGCCGCTTCCTCGACACCGAGGACGGCAAGAACCTGCTCGCCGGCTATCGCCGCGCCGCCAACATCCTCAAGGCCGAGGAGAAGAAGGACGGCGAGGGCGCTTTCGCCGGCAAGGCCGATCTCCAGCTCATCGCCGATGCCGGGCTGATCGAGGAGAAGGCGCTCGCGGTCGCACTCGCCCAGGCAACGCCAAAGGCGGAGGCCGCCATCACCGCCGAGGACTATGAGGGCGCGATGGCAGCGCTCGCCGAGCTCCGGCCGGCGGTCGACGCCTTCTTCGACAAGGTCACGGTCAACGATCCCGATCCCGCCCTGCGCGCCAATCGGCTCAAGCTGCTCAACCAGTTGCGCGAGGCGACGCGCGCGGTGGCGGATTTCGGGCGGATCGCGGGCTGACGCTCGACGCAGAACCCCTCTCTCGGATGGGAGAGGGGCAGGGGTGAGGGACCGCCGCTGATTGTAAGGGCGCTCCGGCACCGTTGTACCTCAATCGGTGAGGGCAGGCCCTCATCCCTGCCTTTCTCCCACTCGGGAGAAGGGTTCCCCGCGCCCCTCGTTCGCAAGGTTGGCTCGTCCTCAGCCAGCTACCCTTCCGGAACCTTTTCCCAGGGCTCCACGTTCTCTTGCCCGAGACAGCTCTCTGCGAACGCGTCGCAGCCAGCGCCTCGGGGGGCCGGCTTTCGGCCGCGACAAGAGGATTTGAGCCATGGGCATTCTGATTTCGCTTTTGATTACCGTCCTGGTGATCGTTCTCGTGCTTTATCTGGTGCGGATGCTGCCGGTCGATGGCAACGTCAAGAACATCATCCAGATCATTGTCATCATCATCGGCATCATCTCGCTGCTGCGTTATTTGGCGGTCTTCTAGCCAAAGGGGCCGCCGTCATGCCCGCCCCGTGGCGGGTGTCCATGCGAACATCGCCCGTGACCGGCGAGCACATGGATGGTCGGGACAAGGCCCGGCCATGGCGGTGGTGGCGTTTTCAACCGGCAATTGACGAAAATGCCGCGCTGATCCAGAATCTCAGCGGTCCAGAGGGCCCCGGACGCGACCCGTCCCGGGGCCCTTTCCCGTTCGAGACCGAGCGATCGCCGCGATGACTTCGCAGAACCGTACCAGCCATATCCGCCTGACCTCGCATCCCGAGCCCGGCAGCGCCGCCGCCCGCTTCCCGATCCAATGGGGCGCCGGCACACCGCAGGAGCGAGGGCCGGTCATCGCCTCGACCACCAACCCTGCCGACCGCAACGTCATCGGCGCCCATGGCGGCTCGTATTCGGTCTATCGCGCGCTCGCGATTTCCGCTCGCGCCATGAACCCGTCGCAGCGCCCGGACCTGACCAACACCCATCCGACCTCCGACATCCTGCCGCAGGCGCAATGGTTCGAGCCGGGCAGGATCGTCTCGCTCGATCCGTTCGGCCATCGCGTCGCCCAGGATTTCGGCAAGTGGATCGGCGAGGGCATCGACATCCGCCCGACCATCGCGGTCACCAAGGCACGGCTCAACCTGCCCGAGATCCTCGCCGCCATGGCCGGCCATCGCCTCGCAGCCGATGGCGCCATCCTGCACGGCTCCGGCGACATCAGCGTCACCAAGATCGCGGTCGATCCGGTCTGGCACCTGCCGGGCATCGCCGACCGTTTCGGCACCAGCGAGAACGAACTGCGCCGCACCTTGTTCGAACAGACCGGCGGCATGTATCCGGAGCTGGTGACGCGGCCTGACCTCAAGGTCTTCCTGCCGCCGATCGGCTCGATTACGGCTTATGTCATCGGTGAGGTCTCGGCGATTGCCGACCCCAGGAAGACGCTGGCCTGCCGCGTCCATGACGAGTGCAACGGCTCCGACGTGTTCGGCTCCGACATCTGCACTTGCCGGCCCTATCTCGTGCACGGCATCGAGGAAGCGGTGAAGGAGGCGCAGAATGGCGGCGTCGGCCTGATCGTCTACAACCGCAAGGAGGGCAGGGCGCTGGGCGAGGTCACCAAGTTCCTCGTTTACAACGCCCGCAAGCGCCAGGAGGGCGGCGATTCCGCCGCGACCTATTTCGAACGCACCGAATGTGTCGCGGGCGTGCAGGATGCCCGCTTCCAGCAATTGATGCCGGACGTGCTGCACTGGCTCGGCGTGAAGCGGATCGACCGGCTGATGTCGATGTCGAACATGAAATACGACGCCATGGTCGAGAGCGGCATCGAGATCGGCGAGCGCGTCGCCATCCCGCCTGAACTGGTCCCGCCGGACGCCTCGGTCGAGATCGAGGCCAAGAAGGCGGCTGGCTATTATTCGCCTGACGGCCCGCCCGGCGATAACGCGCTGAAGTCCACCGTCGGCCGCGACCTCGAGAAGTTCTGATCCGCCTATGCCCGACACCAATCCCGAAGCCGTCCGCCAGCTGCTCAAGCCGGCTGCCGTCCGCGAGCGCGCCCAGGAGATGCTGCGGCTCGGCCTCGAGGGCCGGCTGGCGCATTTCAGCGTCCATCCTGAGCGGCTGCCGGCCTGCGCGGCCTATGTGCTGGAGACGATCCGCCAGAACTATCCGGCGCTCGACATCCCCTTCCATGCCCGCTGGCGCCATTTCGTCATCGCCGGCATGGATCGCTGGCAGGTTCTCGACGCCAAGGCGCATTTCGCCGACGCCCGGGCGAGAGGCCGCGCCGCCTACGACCTCGCCGTCGTCAGCGTCCTGCTCGATGCCGGCGCCGGCGCCGACTGGCGCTATCGCGACGCGGTCTCCGGCCAGAGCATCGGCCGCTCGGAAGGGCTGGCCCTGGCCTCGCTCGACATGTTCGCCGCCGGCGCCTTCTCCAGCGATCCCGCCGAGCCGCTGCGGGTGGACGTCTCTGCGCTTGAGCATCTCGACGCCGAGGCGCTGGCGGCCGGCTTCCAGGTCTCTCCGGACAACCCTCTGGTCGGTCTCGAAGGCCGCGCGGCCTTGCTGAACCGCCTCGGCGAGGAGCTGGAGAAACACGGGCTCGCTCGGCCGGGTGACCTGTTCGACCGTCTGGTCGAGGCGGCCGAGGGCCGCTCGATCCGCGCCGCCTATATCCTGTCGCAGGTGCTGGAGGTGCTCGGCGGCATCTGGCCCTCGCGCCTGAACTATGCCGGCATCGCGCTCGGCGACAGCTGGAAGCATCCACTGATCGCACCTGGCGAGGCGACGGCTGGCATCGTGCCCTTCCACAAGCTCTCGCAATGGCTGAGCTATTCGCTGATCGAGCCGCTGCAATGGGCCGGCATCCAGGTCGTCGGCATCGACGATCTCACCGGCCTGCCCGAATACCGCAATGGCGGGCTCCTGCTCGATCTCGGCGTGCTCGCGCTGAAGGATCCGGCTGATGCCGTGCGCGGCCATGAGGTCGGCTCGCAACTGGTCGTGGAGTGGCGGGCGCTGACGGTTGCGCTGCTCGATCGGATCGGCGAACTGGTCCGCGCCGAGCTCGGCCTGAGCGCCGAGCAGTTGCCGCTCGCCAAGGTGCTGGAGGGCGGGACCTGGGCCGCCGGCCGCCGCATCGCCCGTGAGAAGCGCGATGGTGGCGGGCCGCCCTTGACCATCGTCAGCGACGGCACGGTATTCTAGACGATAACGACAAGACGAAGGGGATCAGGATTGCATGGCCACGAGCGCTAACGGCGTCACCGTCGTCGACCACCCGCTGGTGCAGCACAAGCTGACGCTGATGCGCGAGAAGGACCGCTCGACCAAGAGCTTCCGTCAGCTGCTGAACGAGATCGGCATGTTGCTCTGCTATGAGGTCACGCGCGACCTTCCGACCGAGATGATAGAGATCGAGACGCCGCTGCAAAAATCGATGCAGCCGGTGATCTCCGGCAAGAAGCTCGTCTTCGCGCCGATCCTGCGCGCCGGCGTCGGCTTCCTCGACGGCATGCTGGAACTCGTGCCGGCCGCCCGCGTCGCCCATATCGGCCTCTACCGCGATCCGCAGACGCTGCAGGCGGTGGAATACTATTTCAAGGCGCCGTCCGACATCGCCGACCGCATGATCGTGGTGATGGACCCGATGCTGGCGACGGCGAACTCGGCGGTCGCGGCGGTCGACCGGCTGAAGGAACGCGGCGCCAAGGACCTTCGCTTCGTCTGCCTGCTGGCCGCGCCCGAGGGCATCGCCCGCATGCGCGATTCCCATCCGGACGTCCGCATCTGGACGGCGGCGATCGACGAGCGGCTCAACGATCACGGCTATATCGTGCCTGGCCTCGGCGATGCCGGCGACCGGATGTTCGGCACGCGCTGACGCACTCCATTGAAGTTCTGGCGATATGCGCCTATCTTAGGGGCATATCGCCAGGAGGGTGTCATGACTGCGCTGCGCGCCATCGAGGTCGTCGGCGGTACCAAGGTGATCGGCGCTCCCGTCGACACCAGTCTCGAGCTGATCGCGGCCGTGCGCCGCGGTTTTCCGGTCGGGACGGTCGAGCATGTCATCGCCACCGGCCGGATGACCCTGGCCGAGATCGATGAGGTCGTGCTGCCGCGCAAGACCTTGAGCCATCGCCGCAAGATCGGGACGCTGACCAGCGAGCAGTCCGATCGGCTGGTCCGTGCCGCCCGCGTCATCGCCGAGGCCGAGGAAACCTTCGGCTCACAGGAAAAGGCCGGCCGCTGGCTGCGCCGCCCGACCAGCGTGCTCGACGGGCAGAAGCCGCTGGCCTTGCTCGACACCGGCGAGGGCGCAAATGCGGTCGAGGCGCTGCTCGGCAGGATCGCGCACGGCATCGCCGTCTGATGCGCGCTTGGCGCGTTGCGCGCGCGCCCTTTGCCGATCTGACCGGCGAGGGCGCTCGCCTCTATGGCGGGCGCTGGAACTTGCCGGGCCGGGCGATGGTCTACACGGCCGAGAACCCGGCACTCGCGATCCTCGAGGTCCGCGTCCATCTCGACCTCGAGCCAGATCTCGTCCCCGACGATTATGTGCTGATCGAGATGGAGTTTGGCGACGCGCCGGCCGCTGCAGTTGAGCAGGCGCCCGCTGACCCCGCCGCTTTCGGCGATGCCTGGCTTATCCGGGCCGAGGAAGCGGTCCTGAAGGTTCCGTCCTTCATCGCGCCACAGAGCTTCAACTACCTCGTCAATCCCGCCCACCTCGGCGCTGCCACAATCAGTATCGTCTCGCGGCAGCCCTTCTCTTTCGACCGGCGGCTATGGCTGCCGCTGACGAGCTGACATGACAAAAAGGCCCGCCCCGTTCCCGGGGCGGGCCTTGCGATCCGGATGGTCATTCAGGTCGTGATGACGCGAGCGACCAGCGGATCTGCCTGGGTCATTCGATGATCTGCACCACGCGGCGGGTCTGCGGCTCGACCAGAACGGCGCGATTGTTCACCACCGTATAGCGATAGCCGCTGGCGCGCTCGCCGAACTCGGCGGGCACCTCGCGATAGACCACGCCCTGCTGCGGCAGAACTGTGCCGACCGCTACCGGCTCGGCATAGGCGTAGGACGGCACGCGCTGCTCGACCACATAGGTGCGGAAGCGCGGGGCATTGTCGCCGATCACCGCGCCGGTGAAGCCGCCGACTACAGCGCCACCGACGCCGCCGACGACCGCACCGACCGGGCCGCCGACCACGGCGCCACCGACAGCACCCGCGGTCGCGCCGCCGACGATGCCGCTGGCCGCGCCGCCCTGGGCGCCGTCAGGATTCTGGGCGAAGGCCGCCGCCGGGACGATGGCGAGGGCGGTGACGAGAGCAAGCTTCTTGAACATGTCCGTTCTCCTTCCAGAGTGGGAACCTCGGGAAAGGAAACGGGCAAGTGTCGGGCCCGGTTCCGCCAAATCGGTCACAAGCTGTGAACGATCGTGAACGGGGGTTACGGATTCGGCTTTTCAAACAAGGCGTTGGAATCGATCACGAGCTCGATCCCGGCGGCATGGAAATCGTGAACCTGGGTGCGCTGGGGCGCACGGCCGGGATTGTCGAACAGCTCGTTTACGGTTGCTTCCTCCGACAGGAACAGGAAGTCGGCGTGGCTGCCGTGCTCGGGATAGGCGTCGATCGCGTGCCAAGTGCCGCGATGGAACAGCACGCCTTCGCCATCGAGCCGGAAGGCGCGCAGCGCTTCGGGCGTCGGCGGGGTGTCGGAGGGCTCGGCGACCACGATGATGGCCGGTGGGCCACCGAGCGGCTGGCGTGCCTCGGTGACGTGCAGGTGCCGCTCGATCAGCACGACGGTGAACGGCCGCGCATGGTAGCGCACGATCTGCAGCCGCGGCCGGCTCTCGGCGGCGAAAGGCTGGATCCAGATGTCGTAGCCTTCGCGGCCGGCATCGCGTTTGCCTGCGGCTCGGAGTACGCGGCCATAGGGCGCGAAGGCTTCGGGCGAGATCGGCGAGACAGGCAAGGTGATGCGGCGCATGTCCGCATCGTAGTGTGTCGTCGCCAAAAGAAAACGGCGGGCCTGAAGCCCGCCGTCCATAGTCATATGCGTTTGGCGCTTACTGCTTCGGCGCGGCGGCGAGCACCGGCGAGAGCTTGTCGGCGTCGCGCTTGATGAGCGCGGCGAAGCCGGCAGGCGTACGCTCTTCCTTCGTCGGCAGCACGGTACCGAGGTCGAGCAGGCGCTTCTTGACGGCCTCGTCGTTCAGCGCCTTGTCGAGTGCGTCGACCAGCTTGTCGACGGCCTCCTTCGGCATGCCCTTCGGTCCAGCGATCCCGTTCCAGGCCTCGATCTGGTATTCGGGCAGCCCGGCTTCCTTGGTGGTCGGGATGTCCGGCAGGGCGGGCGAGCGTTCGGCCGAGGCGATCGCATAAGCCTTGATCGTGCCGGCCTTGATCTGCTCGGCGACGCTGACGATCTGGTCGCACATGAAGTCGACCTGGCCGGAGACCAGGTCGTTCAGCGCCGGGCCGGTGCCGCGATAGGCGACCGAGTTCAGCTTGGGCACGCCGAGCTGGCCCTTGAGCAGGGTGCAGGTCGTCCACGACACCGAGCCGACGCCGGCATGCGCCTCGTTCACCTTGTCGGTGTTCGCCTTCACATAGGAGACGAACTCCTTGAGGTCCTTCGGTGCGAAGGCCTTCTTGGCGACGATCAGGATCGGCGTGCCGCCGGCGAGGCCGATCGTCTGCATGCCGTTGATCGGGTCGTATTTCAGGCCAGGATAGGTCGCAGGCGCAGCCGAGAAGGTGCCCAGATGCCCCATCGCGATGGTGTAGCCGTCCGGCGCCGCGGTGACCGCGCGGGTGATGCCGGTGGTGCCACCGGCGCCGGCGACGTTCTCGACCACGATCTGCTGGCCGAGCGTCTTCGACATGTTCTCGCTGACGATGCGGGCGATGATGTCGGTCGGCCCGCCGGCGGCGAAGGGCACGATCATGGTGATCGGCCGCTCCGGATATTTGGACTGGGCCTGCGCCGGCAGCGTGAAGGCGAGCGCTGCAGCAAGACCGAGTACGAGCTTCTTCATGATCAATCTCTCTCCCTTGAAATGATATGGCGAGGATGCCTTGACGGGGCCGGCAGGCAACCCCGTCATTCGGTGAAGACCTCGTCGCGCTTCTTCGACATCGACGGCAGGAGCGCGATCACGAGGATCACGACGGCGACCAGCAGCAGGCCGGCCGAGATCGGCCGCTCGAGGAAGGTCATGAACGAGCCGCGCGAGATGATCAGCGCCTGCCGGAGCTTCTCCTCCATCAGCTTGCCGAGCACGAAGCCGAGCAGCATCGGGGCTGGCTCGAAGCCGAGCTTGATCAGCAGGTAGCCGAACAGGCCGAACAGCGCGGTGAAGGCGACGTCGACCGGCTGGTTGTTCACCGAATAGATGCCGATCGAGCAGAAGATCAGGATCGCCGGGAACATCAGGCGGTAGGGCACCTGCAGCAGCTTCACCCAGACGCCGACCAGCGGCAGGTTGATGATCAGCAGCATCAGGTTGCCGATCCACATCGAGGCGATCATGCCCCAGAACAAATCGGGGTTCTTGGTCATGACCTGCGGGCCGGGGATGATGCCGTGGATCGTCATCGCGCCGACCATCAGCGCCATCACCGCATTCGGCGGGATGCCGAGGGTGAGCAGCGGGATGAAGGCGGTCTGCGCGCCGGCATTGTTGGCCGATTCCGGGCCTGCGACGCCCTCGATCGCGCCCTTGCCGAAGCGCGACGGGTCCTTGGCGATCTTCTTCTCCAGCGTGTAGCTGGCGAACGGGCCGAGAACCGCGCCGTTGCCGGGCAGGATGCCGAGGATGCCACCGATGAAGGTGCCGCGCAGGCAGGGCGCCGTCGATTGCTTGATGTCCTCCCAGCTCGGCAGCAGGCGGCCGATCTTGGCACGAACGACATCGCGCGCCTCCGGATTCTCCAGGTTGCGCAGCACCTCGGCGAAGCCGAACACGCCCATCGCCAGCACGGCGAAGTCGATGCCATCAGACAGCGGCGGGAAGCCGAAGGTCATGCGCTCCTGGCCGGTCTCAAGGTCGGTTCCGACGGTCGAGAGCAGGAGGCCGAGCATGATCATGCAGAAGGCCTTGAGGATCGAGCCGCGCGCCAGCACGACCGCGAAGCACAGGCCCATCACCATCAGCGAGAAGTACTCGGCCGGGCCGAAGAGCAAGGCGAGCCGGGTCAGCGGCGCACCGAGCGCGGCGATGATCACGGTCGCGACGCAGCCGGCGACGAAGGAGCCGATCGCGGCGGTGCCGAGCGCGACGCCGGCGCGGCCCTGCTTGGCCATCTGGTGGCCGTCGAGGGTGGTGACGACGGCAGTCGCCTCGCCGGGGATGTTGACCAGGATCGCGGTGGTCGAGCCGCCATATTGCGCACCGTAATAGATGCCGGCGAGCATGATCAGCGCGCCGACAGGATCGAGACCGAAAGTGATCGGCAGCAGCATAGCGATGGTGGCGACCGGTCCGACGCCGGGCAGCACGCCGATCAGCGTGCCGACCAAGCAGCCGACGAAGCAGAGCGCGATGTTGATCGGCACGGGGACGGTGATGGCACCCTGAAGGAAGGCGGGGGACCACCAGACGATTTTCCAGACGGTCGAGAAGCCGAGGCCCAGATGGGAAAGCATTTCATTCATGGTTCAGATCCCCAGCAGCCAGGGCGCCAATGGGATCGGCAGGCTGAGTGCGTATTTGAACAGGAGCGCGCAGCCGATCGTCATGGCCACGGCGAAGATCAGGAGTTCCTTGATCTTCACGTCGGTTGCCGCGAGGCCGGAGATGATCACGACCAGCGGGCCGGAGACGAGCATGCCGAGCTGCGGCACCTTGAGCGGGCCGATCTCGAAGCCGCGGATGGTCAGGCCGAAGACGACTGCCGCGCCGAGCACGAAGATGACGCCGCGCCAGGACCAGCCGGAAAGCTTCTCGCCATTGTAGCGCAGCGAGTTGAAGGCGAGCATTGCGCCGAGCGCGGCGCAGATCCAGGCGAAGGCCTTGGGCAGCATGCCCGGGCCGATCTGGCGCAGCGTCCCGGTCGGAAGGTCGCTCGACAGGAACAGCGCCAGCCCAGCGAGCGCGATCATGAACAGGCCGGCGGCCAGGTCCTGTGTCGAACGGACGCGCCAACCTCGCGCGGCCTCGATCTTGTTCAGACTCATCAATGTCCTCCGGCTCGGGTGGTTGCTGTGCGGATGGCAGGTTTCCTGCCACGCCCGTTGACGCTGAACGGCAGGACGTGGCCCTCGTCGATCAGGGTCACGCTCTCGCGCAGGATGGCGAGGAAGTCGTCGCGGGCGGCGAGCTTCTGGTGCGGCCGCCAGGCGACGCCGACGAGCGCCCCGGGCGGCGGCGGGTCGAGCAGCGCGCCGCGCAGGCGCCGCATGGTGACCCCGGGGAAGCTCAGCCGCGAGACCCAGTCCGGCGCCAGCGCCATGCCGAGGCCGGCCGCGACAGCGGACATCATCGCCGGCTTCTCGGTCGCCTCGATGGTGACGTTGGGCACCGCCCCGACGCTCTCGAAATAGGCCATGACGAGGTCGTAGGCGAAGGGGCGGATCCGCTTCGACGGCACGACGAAGGGCTCGCCGACCAGGTCCTGCATGGTCAGGAATTCACGCGCCGCGAGCGGGTGGCTCTCGCTCAGCACCACGATCGGCCGCTCGACGCGCAGGATCTCGAAAGCGCAGTCGGTCGGCTTGCGCGGCGGGCGCAGCAAAGCGAGGTCGAGCTTGCCGGCCTCCAGCATCTGCACCAGCGGCGCCGTCATCGCCTCGACGAACTTGATCTCGATGCCGGGATGGCGCGAGCGGAACGTCACCAGCGCCTCCGGTACGAAGCTCGACGAGGCCGCGTCGATCGCGCCGACCCGCAAGACCTTGCTCGAGGCCAGCGAGGCCTCGCGCACCGAGCGCGAGGCGCGCTCCATCCGGACGAGGATGGCCTTGGCCTCTTCCAGCATGATCAGCCCGGCACGCGTGAGCGCGACCTGCCGGGTGGTGCGCGTCAGCAGGCTGACGCCGAGCTCGTCCTCGAGCGCGCTGATCTGGCGTGAAAGGGCTGGTGGTGCGAGGCCGAGCCGCTCGGCCGCCCGGCCGAAGTGCAGCTCTTCCGCCACCGCGATGAAACATCGCAGCTGCCGCAGGTCCATGGTTGTTGCGCTCCCCTCTGGCGTATCGCTTTTTGTGATATCTGCCAGTTGTTTCGGTTATGCCCTTTAGCGCCGTCCGCCAGTTTTGCGACCCTAGAGCAATTCATAATTTTTTGGCAACAAAGCTCACTGCTGAAAGAGCGGCGTCCACAGAGGTGAACGCCGCTCCCGGCCTGATGATGCAATAATGGCTTGATGGCTCGGCGCTTTGTGCGCGCCCGGCCGCGACCTCGTCAGGCTGTTGGCACGTCTGCTCGCCTTGCATTCCACAGCCCCGCGACGCGGCCGTCGATCAGCGCGAGCCCGACGAAGATCGCGGCCATGCCGGCGAAATGGCGCGGCAGCAGCTCCTCGCCCAACAGCCCGGAGCCGAGCAAGATGGCGCTGACCGGGATCAGGAAGGTCACCAGCATGACGTTGCTCGGCCCGGCGGCGCGCATGATCCGGAAGAAGATGATGTAGGCCAGCGCCGTCGAGATCAGCGCCAGGCCAACCGCGGCGAGGATCGCCTGCTGCGAGGGGACCGGCAGCGTCCAGGGGGGATGCAGGAAAAAGACGATCGGGACGATCATCACCGTCGAGGCCGTGAGCTGTCCCGTCGCCGCGACGAGCGGCGGCATGCCGCGGAAGCGCCGCCCGAACAGGCCGGAGAAGGCATAGGAGACCGCGGCGAGGATGCAGGCGAGCTGCGCCGCGAGGTTGGAGCCGAGGCCGCCGAGCACATCCGGGCCCATCAGGATGCCGACGCCGATCAGGCCGGCGAGTACGCCGCCGAGCTTCAACCCGGTCGCCTTCTCATTGGCGAAGCAATGCATCACCAGCACGGCAAAGACCGGCGTGGTCGCGTTCAGGATCGAGGCGAGGCCGCTGGCGATCTGCTGCTGGCCCCAGAGGAACAGGCTGAACGGGATCAGGTTGTTGAGGATGCCCATGCCGAAGAAAGCCAGCCAGACGCTGCGGCCGACCGCCATCGAGTGCCCGGTGATCCGCACCACCAGCAGCAGCGCCAGCGCCGCCAACCCGACGCGCACCTGCACGACGGCGAAGGGCGGCCATTCCGCCACGGTGATCTTGTTGAAGAAGAACGAGCCGCCCCACAGGATCGAGAGGGCGATCAGCAGGAGCCACTCGGTGGGGCCCATGCGAAGCGAGGAAGCGGGAGTTGGCTGTGTCATGACGCAATCTGTCCTCGCAAGGCGGGTCATCCTGCGTCAGTAGGTGGCCGGGCCGAACCCGGCCACCCGATTTCCGTGATGCTGCTCAGGCCGGCTCCGCCTCGCGTGCGGCCCACATCGCCTTGAAAGCGGGGCGCTGGTGCAGCTTGTCGAGCCAGGCCTTGACGTTCGGGGCGGCGTCGAAGAGCTGCGACGCCGGCTTGGCGTAGCGGATGACCTCGGCGACGTTGATGTCGGCGACGGTGAAGCGCCCGCCCATGACGTAGCCGCCACCATCGGCCAGCGCCTTGTCGAGCACGGCGAACGGTGCGGCAAGCGCCTCGAGCGCCTTGCTGACGAGGGCGGGGTCGCGCTTCTCGGGCGGATAGGCGGCGAGATGGTAGGTCAGGTTGAGCGCGTTCGTCTCGCATTCGGTCGCGGCCCAGAGCGCCCACATCGCGGCGAGCCCTTCCTCCTGCACGTCCTTCGGTGCGACCGGCCCGCCATGCTTGCGGGCGAGGTAGAGATTGATCGCCAGCGACTCGTGCAGCACGAAGCCGTCATCGTCGATCGAGGGAACATGGCCGTTCGGGTTGACCGCCATGAACTCGGCGCTGCGCGTATGGATCGGTGCGCCCGGCGCGTTCGGGTCAGGCACGCGATAGACCTGGATCACCGGCACATGCTTGAAGGTGATGCCGAGCTCGTTTGCGAGCCAGACATTGCGCGTCGCGCGCGAGCGATAGCAGCCATAGATGGTCAGGGACATCAGCAGGATTCCGGCGAGCGGGAAGGGGGCTCCGAATCCGGCGGATGCGGAGAAGAAAATTCTATAGCATCGGACCGAAAAGTGGAATCTGCTTTTCGGACAAATCCGATGCGATAACAATGTGCTAGATGATCGTGACCACATCCGCTTGGATGCGCGATGATCTGGGAAGCTCAGCCGAGCTGGCGCAAGGTCTCGCGTGCGATGATCAGCCGCTGGATCTCGGAGGTACCCTCGTAGATTCGGGTGATGCGGGCGTCGCGCGCATAGCGCTCGACCGGGAAATCGCGGCAATAGCCGGCGCCGCCATGGATCTGGATCGCCGTATCTGTGCAGCGGTGTGCGGCCTCCGAGGCGAAGAGCTTGGCCATCGAGGCTTCCTTGGCGAAGGGCTCGCCGCGATCCTTCTTCGCGGCGGCATTGAGGATCAGCAGGCGCGCCGCGTGCAGGTCAAGCTCGCGATCGGCGATCATCCATTGCAGGCCCTGGAACTCGGAGATCGCCTGGCCGAACTGCTTGCGCTCGCGGGCATAGGATTTCGCGGCGTCCATCGCGGCGCGGGCGATGCCGAGCGAGACCGAGGCGACGCCGATGCGCCCGCCGGCGAGCTCGCCGACCGCGACGCGGAAGCCGTCATTCTCCTTGCCCATCAGACTGGCGGCAGGAACGCGCGCGCCGTCGAAATGGATGGTGTTCGTCGCCGAGCCGGTCTGACCCATCTTGGTTTCGGCCTTGCCGATGCTGACGCCGGGCGTATCGGCGGGCACCAGGAAGACCGAGATGCCCTTGCCCTTCGGCGCGTCGGGATTGGTCACGCCCCAGACGACGAAGAGCCCGGCATACTCGCCGGAGGTGATGAAGATCTTCTGGCCGTCGAGAACGTAGGCGTCGCCGTCGCGCCGGGCGCGCAGCTTCATGCCGGCAGGGTCGGAGCCCGCCCCGGCTTCGGTCAGGCAGAAGGCGCCGGCGGGATAGCTCCCGTCCGCCAGTTTCGGCAGATAGGTCGATTTCTGCGCCTCGTTGCCGACGGCCTGGATGACTTCGCCGACCATGTTGGTCACCGAGGTCGTGACCGCCGTCGAGGCGCAGGCGGCGGCGAGCTCCTCCAGCGCCAGGGCGAAGGCGACGGTGCCGGCTTCGGTTCCGCCGAACAACCCCTTGACGTTGAGCGCCATGAAGCCGTTTTCGGCGAGCAGCTTGAGGTTGGCGAGGAACTCCTGCCGGCCTTCGCCACGGTCGAGCCGCTCGGCCAATGGCGCCAGCCGGTCCGCAGCGAGCTTGCGCGCGCTTTCGCGGATGAGTTCTTCTTCTTCGCTGAATGCGAATTGCATGCGGATGCTCGCCGATCGGGGGCCGGACGGCAACTCTAGAGCGGGCCGCTGCGTCCGCCAATGTGCGGCCTCGCTTTCCTCGGCGTGCGCATTGAGGCGTTATCGGCGCAGCAAGCCTCAGCTCGCCAGCACCCGCTGTGGCGGGAAGGTGACCTCGACCAGCGTGCCTTCCTTCTTGACGCTGGTGATCGAGAGCGCCGCCCGGTTGGCTTCGACCAGCGCCTTGGTCAGGGGCAGGCCGAGGCCGGTGCCGCCCGCTTTGCGCGTCGTCGGCACCTGGCGGAACGGCTCCAGTGCCAGCTTGATCTCGTCGTCGTCCATGCCGATGCCGGTGTCGCGGACCCGCAGGATCGCCTCGCCCTGGTCGCCGAGCGCGGTCGAGACGATCACCTGCCCGCCAGCATCGGTGAACTTCACCGCATTGGAGAGCAGGTTGATCACGATCTGGCGCAGCGAGCGCTCGTCGGCGACGACCGGCGGGAGCTTCGGCGCGAGACCGGAGCGCAGGACGACGCGGCCGCGCTGTGCTTCCGGCTGCAGCAGGTTCACGGCGGACAGCGCGATGTCGTTGAGGTTGACGCTGCCGAAGTCGAGGTCGAGCTTGCCGGCCTCGATCTTGGCGAGGTCGAGCAGGTCGTTGACCAGGCTGATGACGTAGCCGCCCGACTGGTGGATGTCGCGCAGATATTCCTTGTAGCGCTCGTTCTCGATCGGGCCGAAGCGCTCCTCCGCCATCACCTCGGCGAAGCCGATGATCGCGTTGAGCGGCGTGCGGATCTCGTGGCTGATCTTGGCGAGCACGTCCGATTTCTGCGCGCTCGCCTTCTCGGCGCTCTTGCGCGCCTCGACCAGCTCGCCCTCGGTCTTCTTCCAGGCGGTGATGTCGCGCAACACCGCGCAGAACTTGCTGTCCGGCCCTTCGGCGATGCGGCCCATGGTCATGAACAGCGGGATGCGCCCGCCCTGGCGCACGCGGCCGATGACCTCGCGGCCATCGTTCATCAGCGATGCGACGCCGCCGCCGATCAGCCCGTCGAGATAGTCGAGCGCCGGCGAATGGCTTTCGGGGGCAAAGAGCAGTGTGAAGAGCTCGCCGGCGACCTCGCGCTGGTCGTAGCCGAACAGCGCCTCGGCGCTCTTGTTGAGCGACAGGATGCGCCCGCGCCCGTCGACGGTGACGACGCCGTCGGTCGCGGTGTCGAGCATCGCAGACAGCTCGGAGACGCGGGCGTCGTTGGCCTGCCCCTCCAGTCGCAGCTGCTGGACGCGGGAGGCGGCCTCTTCCTCTTCCGCTTCGAACTCGGCCGCGAGCTCCTGCTCTTCGGCCTCCTCGGGCGTCAGCATCTTGAGGTCGCCGCCCGGCACGCTGTTGCGGAAGGCCATCAGCGTCGCCGCTTCGCCCTGCCAGCTCACGCTGGAGAGCCGGCCGTCGACGCTGATCAGCCCGCCCTTGCGGTCGACCAGGATCATCGCGCCGTCGCTGTTGTGATTCAGCCCCCTGATCAGCTTGCTGACGCCGCCGGCCGCAGTGAGATCGTCGAGGTCGGCATAATCAAGCAGGTCGAGCAGAGTGCGGTTGGCGTAGAGCGCCGTTTCGTCGCGATTGACCAGCACAGCGATCGGCAGCCGGTCGAGGATCTCGGCATGGGCATTGGCGACGCGTGGGCGCTGCTCGGGAGCGGGTGGAGAAGCCGGCGTCGCAGGTGTTGCGACGGCAGGCTCGTCCTTGGCGTTGCCCAGTTCCTTCTCGCGCACGCGCAACGGGGTGGCTGCCGGCAGGCGCGGTCCCCCTGGCTCGTCCTCCTCGCCGGCGATGCGGGCGCCGAGCGCCTTGGCGATTTCGCGGAAGGCGTTGCGTTCGGCCGAGGAGAGCAGGGCCTTGGACGGTTCGAGCACCGGGCGGACGGCCGCAAGATGGCCGTTGCGCAGCGGCACGACATTCGCCGGCGGCGCTTCGGAGGCTGGCTGCGGCGGTTCGCGGGCTTCCGCCGGATCGTCGCTGCCTTCGGCTGCCTCCGTCGTGGCATCGTCATCCGAAGCCCTGGGCTCGGCCGGCGCGTCTTGCGCTTCTACGGCTTCTTCCGGCTCGGAGGACGCTTCAGCGGGCGCGTCTGGATCAATCGGCGCGCCGTCAGTCTCGTCCTCGCCGGCTTCTGCTCGCGCCGGCTCAAGCGGCAGCGCCTCGGCAGTTTCGGTCGAGGGAGCTGCGGGCGTGGTGTCTTCCCCGAGAGCCGCGACCGGCGGTTCTGCCGCCAGGATATCAGCTTCCGGAGCTACGGAGGCGACATCCTCTTCAGGCGCTTCCCGCTCCGGAAAAGTCTCGTTGACCGGTGAGCGGGCGAGGCCAAAGCCGCGGAAGCCGGCGGGATTGCGCTCGCCGTCAAACAGCGGAAAGCCGGACAGCTCGACGCGCGCGCCTTCGCCCGGCGACACACGCCAGAGCACGGCCCGGCCGCTCCAGGTCGAGGACGTCGCGAGGCGTGCCGCCAGGTCGCCCTCGAGATCGACGATGTCGCTGGCGAGCAGCGCGGACCAGTTACGTCCCTGCGTCGCGCTCGCGACCTTCTGGCCGACCAGCGCGGCGAAGTCCTGCGACAGACTGACCAGCGTCCCGTCGAGGCCGCTTTCCCAGAGGAAGCGCAGATTGGCGCGGCGTGGCTGCTCGGGTGATTCGGTGGCGCTGTCCGCCATGACAGCTGTCGTTGGGGGCGCGGCCGGGGGCGGCGCGGCAACCGCCGCCGGCTCGTCCTTCGGCACGGTGATGCCGAGGCGGCGCAATTCGGTGGCGGTGACGCCGATGGCCAGCGCCGGGCCGGAGCCGGTCTCGATGCGCTTGCAGCCGCAGGTCACGAGCCCCGTGAGAGAGGCGCCGAGCCGCAATCTTTCGAGTCGCAGCGCCGTCGGCGAGGCAAGCCCGCCGGCAAGCAGCCGCAAACGCTCGCGCGTTGCAGCGGGAAGCTTGACGGCTCCACCGAATGCGTCGAGCAGCGCCCGGCCGCCGGCATTGGCGAAGGCCGGGGCGTCGCCGCCGGCTGGCCAGAGCAGCAGCGCGCCGTCACGGGCAAAGCCCGCGAGCGCGGGGTCCTGCGCGAGCGCGCCGGTTGCACCGTTCCAATCCTGTCCGGATTCGCTCATCCTGCTCCGCTCTGCCTGCTGGCGACTCCAGCCCGCGCGAATATGCCTAACAAATCTTTAATAACCGCGCGAGCGGGGTGAATCCATGCGGGAACCCGGCCTCTCCCCTGACGTTTCAAAACAGCGTTAATATGCCCCCGCCGCCGTCTCGGTGGCGGCATTGTCATTGCACTGCAATAATGATATTGCAGTGCACAATAGAGGCGCGGCGCTACAGACGGCGCGGACGCTTGGCTCGGTCGCAGGAGGACCTACCATGGACGGCAAGCTTCCCTACGAAGTTCCCACCGAGATGCGCGATTTCGCCGAAAAGAGCGTCGACCAGGCTCGCAAGGCCTTCGACGGCTTCATCGGCGCCGCCCAGAAGGCTGTCGACAGCGCTCATGGCTCGGCCGAGTCGGCTCGCGTCAACGTCCAGGACATGACCAAGAAGGCGATGTCCTACGCCGAGAACAACATCGCCGCGGCGTTCGACCTCGCCGACAAGCTGGTCAAGTCCAAGGACATGAACGAGGTGCTCCAGCACCAGTCCGAATTCCTGAAGGCGCAGGTCGCCGCGCTGCAGGCGCAGCTCAAGGAAGTCGGCGCGAGCGTGCAGGACGCAGCCAAGAAGACGGCCGAGACCGCCGCCAAGGCGACCAAGCTGAAGTGAAGCCTTGAGCGCCGCGGGCGCGGAGCAGGCTTTCACGACCAAGCGGCCGGGCCGATGCGTGGCTCTTTGATGGGGTGAGACTCGCCTCGCCGGAGTTCGCTCGTGCCCGGTTGCGTCTATCGCGCAGGCATGGCCTGCCGAAACCGTGAAGGAGAGATCCGATGGCTAAGCAGACTACCCCCGGCAAGGCGCCGGTCAGCCTCGCGCCGGTCAAGGCGCTGAGCGAGGCGAAGCTGGTCGCACCGGTCGTGCCGGCTGTGCCTGTCAAGGCTCCGGAGGCCAAGCCCGTGGAGGCCAAGCCGCTAGAAGCCAAGCCCGTGGTCGAGGTGAAGCCCGCCGCCGCTCCGGTTGCTGTTGCGCCGGCTCCCAAGGTCGAGGCGCCTATCGCCAGGGTCGAGGCCAAGCCCGCTGCCGCTGCTCTCAAGCTCGCTGTCCCGCAACCCGTCGTCCAGCCCGTGGCGAAGCCCGCCGTGGTCGCTGTCGCCGCGCCGGCGGCGAAGCCTGTCGCAAAGGTCGCTGTCGAGCCCGCCAAGCGCGTCGCCCCGCAGAAAACCAGGATTGCGAAGCCGGCCGCCAAGGTGGCCGCCGCTCCGGTCGCGAAGGTTGAGGCCGTTAAGGCAGCAGCTGTGAAGCCTGTCTCCGCCAAGCCTGTCTCCGCCAAGCCGGTCGCCGCTCCGGCTCCGGTCAAGGCGCAGCCCGCTCCTGCGAAGGTCGAGCCTGTTGCGGTGAAGCCGGCGGCTCCTGTCGCGGCAAAGCCCGCTCCCGCTCCGGCCAAGGTGGTCGAGGCCGTCAAGCCGGTTGCTACCCCTGCCATCGTTGCGCCCGTCACCGCGAAGCCGGTCGCGGTCCCGGCATTCCCGGCCATCGCCTGGCTCCAGCCGACCCTGGCGCTGACACGAGCCTTCGGCGCCGTCCAGGCCAAGGTGCTCGATCATGCCTGCGCCGAGCTGAAGGCGACGCTGGGCGAGGTCGAGACGCTGGCGCGCACGCAGAGCACTGCGGACGCAGTCGCGCTCCAGGCCAAGGCCTTCCGCCGCAGCTACGAATCCTTCGCGGCCCATCTCGGAGATCTCGCCGCGACGGCTCGCCAGGAACTGCCGCGCCGCTGATTTCGAAAGCCGGCGCGGTTTTCCACGCGCCGGCATGCATTTGCCGTTGCATTCGGCGAGGCGTGGCACTAGGTTCCGCGCCGTCGCCGGACCGCTTCCGAGCGCCGCGACATCAGGCGCAAGCCGTGCAGCCATAGCTCAGTTGGTTAGAGCGCTAGATTGTGGATCTAGAGGTCCCCCGTTCAAGCCGGGGTGGCTGTACCATCTTCCCCCTCCATTTCGGTTCTTCCCGAGATTGCGCGTGAGCTCCGTGCTGGCCTAGCTTGCCGCGCCACGCGGCCTCGAGCCGCCAGCCTCGGAGTCCGCCATGCCCAGCAAGATCGATCTCCTCAATCCCGCCTCGCTCTCTCCGCCGACCGGCTACTCGCACCTCGCCATCGTCAAGGCGGAGCGGCAGGTTCACGTCTCCGGTCAGGTCGCTTACGACCCGATGGGCAAGGTGGTGGGGGAGGGCGATATCGCCGCCCAGGCCGAACAGGTCTACGCCAACCTCGCTGCGGCATTGGCCGCTGCCGGCACCGACTTCACGAAAGTGTTCAAGCTGGTGACCTATGTCGTCGACCTCTCCCTCGAGAAGGCGGTCGCCGTGCGCAAGGTGCGGATGAAGTATCTCGGCGATGGCCCTTATCCCGCAAGCACCATGGTCGGCGTCACCGCGCTCGTCGATCCGCGCCTGCTGATCGAGATCGAGGCGATCGCGGCGCTGGATTGAGGCGTCGTCCGCAGGACTTGCGGCAGGGCGCGCCGCTCGCCATATCTTAGTCACGCGGTTGGGTTCGCCTTTCGCGTGCGGGGCGCTGCGCAAGCGGGCTCCGATAGTTCCAGAGGCGCCTTTTCAAGGGCTTCGTGATGACGCGTCCGCCTAGCCTGTCGCATCCCTTCCTGCTCGGCTTCGACGATATCGAGCGGGCACTCGACCGTGTCGCCAAAGGCGCCGGCGATGGCTATCCGCCCTACAATATCGAGCGCATGCCGCGCACGGAGGACGAGCCCGACAAGCTCAGGATCACGCTCGCGGTGGCCGGATTCTCGCGCGACCAGCTCGAGATCACGCTGGAAGAAAACCAGCTGACCATCCGCGGCCGGCAGGTCGACGACAAGACGCGGCATTTCCTGCATCGCGGCATCGCCGCGCGGCAGTTCCAGCGCTCCTTCCTGCTCGCCGACGGCATGCAGGTCCTGGGGGCTGATCTCTCGAACGGGCTGCTCGCGATCGATCTGGCCCGTCCGGAACCGGAACGGCTCATCCGGCGTATCGATATCATGAGCCGCGACTAGGCCCCTGAGGGCTACAGAAGGTCTTTACGAGAAAGGCATGCGGTTTGCCTTCCGTTCATGATCAAGGATGCACAATCAAACCGCCTCGCACTGCTCTGAAGGAGGGCGCGATGACTGAGACCAGAAACAACCCTCTGACCACGGCTGAATTCGCCGCACTCGGCAACGGCCAGGTCGCCTATCTCAAGCCGATCATGTCGGATGAGTTGGCCCGCATCTTTCCGCAGGCGCCCGAGATCGAGCCCGGCCTGCAGCTCTTCGCGCTGCTCGCGGCCGATGGCGCGCCGATCCTGGTGACCGATTCCCTGGAGGCCGCGACGGCCAACGCCTGGGAGCACGATCTGCGGATGGTCAGCCTGCACTGACCCGAACTGTCTATGCCGTCGTGGGCGCGATGCCCTCGACGGCGGCGACCAGGCGCGCGATGTCGTCCGGCGTCGACAGGCGATGGTCGCCGTCCTTGATCAGGGTCAGCACGACCGGATCGTGCGGCAGGTGCTCGACCAGCTTCAATGCCTGGCCATAGGGCACGTCGGGATCCTTCATTCCCTGCAGGATGTGGACGGGGCAACCGGTCTCCAGCGATTGCCCGAACAGGAGATGGCGCCTGCCGTCCTCGATCAGCGCCCGGGTGATGGGCATCGGTTCCGGCGAGTATTCCGAAGGCCGCTGCCAGACGCCGTCCCTGATGATCGTCTCGCGAATGGCCTCCGGCATCTGCGCCCACATCAGCTCTTCGGTGAAATCGACCGCCGGAGCGATCAGCACGAGGCCGGCGGGTTGCAACTGCGGCGCGACCTTGCGCAGCTTCAGCGTCGTCAGCAGCGCGACCCAGCCGCCCATGGACGAGCCGACCAGGACGGCGGGACCTTGCGTATGGGCGGCGAGGACCGCCTGCGCGTCCTCGATCCAGTGCGACATCGTCCACTGAGCGAAGTCGCCGCTCGATTCGCCATGGCCGGCATAGTCGAAGCGGATGAAAGCCCGGCCCGAACGCTCCGCCCAGGCGGCGAGCGCCTCGGCCTTGGTGGCGCGCATGTCCGAACGCAGGCCGCCGAGCCAGACCACTGGCGGGCCCTTGCCGGCCTGCGCCAGCACCGCGATCTCGCGGCGTTCTGCACCGGTGCCGACGCTCAGAAATTGCGGCTCAGGCTTCATCACCCTATTCTCTCCTGTGATGAACCGGGCGAAAGCAGCCATTGCGTGCTGCATTCCCGCCCGATTTTGTGATCATCAGAACCCGATAGCATCGGCGAGTCGCCAAGCAGAAGGCCCTTTCGAGCAGTGAACACCTCCCTGCGTTCCGGCGCGCAACTCTCCCTGCCGTCGACCGAGACGCATCCGCTGGCCGGGCGCACCGTGCTGCAGATCATCCCGGAGCTGGAGGCCGGCGGGGCCGAGCGCACCGCGGTCGACATCGCCGCCGGGTTGACCGAGGTCGGCGCGCGGGCGCTGGTCGCGACGGAGGGCGGGCGGCTCGTCGCCGAACTGCAGGCCAAGGGCGGCATCTGGCTGCCGTTCCCGGCGGCGGCCAAGAACCCGGTCTCGATGCTGCTCAACGTCCGCACCTTCGCGCTGCTCTGCAAGCGCGAGCGGGTCGAGCTTGTCCACGCCCGCTCGCGGGCGCCGGCCTGGGTCGCGCTGGCGGCGACGCGGGCGCTGAAGCTGCCCTTCGTCACCACCTATCACGGCTCCTACAACGCCCGCTCGACGGTGAAGAACCTGTACAATTCGGTGATGGCGCGCAGCGACGTCGTCATCGCCAATTCCGGCTACACCGCCGACCTGATCCGCGCCCGCCATCCCTTCGCCCGCGACCGCATCCGCGTCGTCCATCGCGGCACCGATTTCTCGGCTTTCGCGCCGTCGGCGGTCAGTCCGGAGCGGATCAGCGCCCTGCGCAGCGCCTGGGGCGTCGAGCCGCATCAGCGCATCGTGCTGCTGCCAGGCCGTCTCACCGGCTGGAAAGGCCAGAAGGTGCTGATCGAGGCGGCGCGCCGATTGCGCGATGGCGGCGACGAGGACACTGCTTTCATCCTCGCCGGCGACGCTCAGGGCCGCGACGGTTATGTCCGCGAGCTCGACGACGCCATTGCCAGGGCGGGCCTCGAAGGCCGGGTCCGCCGTGTCGGCCATTGCTCGGACATGCCGGCGGCCTTCCTGGCGGCGGCGGTCGTGGCGGTGCCCTCGACGGAGCCGGAAGCCTTCGGCCGTGTCGCTGTGGAGGCGCAGGCCATGGGCACGCCGGTCGTCGTCTCCAATCTCGGTGCCGTGCCGGAAACGGTGCTGGCGCCGCCGCAGGTCGCGCCACAGGAGCGCTCCGGCTGGCATGTTCCGCCCGATGACGCGGCGGCACTGGCTGAGGCGCTGCGCGAAGCGCTGACGCTGCGCCCCTCAGCCCGCGATGCGCTGGCGCGCCGCGCCCGGTTGCATGTCGAGCGCCACTTCTCATTGGCCTCGATGGTCAATGACACACTCGATGTCTATTGCGCCCTGCTCGGGCGCTGAAACAGCCTGATCCATTGACAACGCTTCGCGTTGTGCAATGTGTCTCACCAACGGCGCGATGCGCGCCATTCACAGGAGAATACAGCCATTCGTCGTCCCTTCCGTGCCGCACCAGCCCCCGTCAAGGACGGTCCCCGCGCCAACCGTGACATTCGTGGCGTCCGCGACGTCCAGCTCATCGACGATACCGGCGCCAACCGTGGCGTGGTCTCGTTCTTCGAGGCGCTCAAGATTGCCGAGGACGCCGGTCTCGATCTGGTCGAGATCGCCCCCAATTCTGTGCCTCCGGTCTGCAAGATCCTCGATTACGGCCGCTTCCGCTTTCTCGAGCAGAAGAAAGCGTCCGAGGCGCGCAAGAAGCAGCGCACCATCGAAATCAAGGAAATCAAGCTTCGCCCCGGCATCGACAAGCACGACTACGACGTGAAGATGAAGGCGATGCACGGCTTCTTCGAGGAAGGCGACAAGGTGAAGGTCACCCTGCGCTTCCGTGGCCGCGAGATGGCGCACCAGGACCTCGGCGTGAAGGTGCTGGAGCGCGTCAAGGTCGATACCGTCGACGTCGCCAAGGTCGAGAGCGACTGGCAGCTCGAAGGCCGCCAGATGGTCATGGTGCTCGCGCCCCGATAAGGCGCGAGTGTCACGAAGACGTGAAAAAGGGCGCGCCGCTGGCGCGCCCTTTTTCGTTCAGCCGAGCAGGCGCTTGAGCTTGCGCACCGCGCTGTCCGGTGTCGTCAGCACCGGCTTGCCCGTTGCCACGGCAATGGCCGATGCGGCTCGTGCCAGGCTGAACTGCGCCAGCGCGATCGCGTCGCACTCGGCCAGATCGCGCGCTGCTAGCGCCGCCAGCCGGTCATGCTCGGATCCGTCGCCGCGGTCGAGCGCGGCGAGCGCGCCTTCCGCCAGCTTCGGCGTGACCGCGAGCGAGCCCGGAAACTCCGGCGGCATCGACTGCAGCGTCGGGCCGAAACTGGCGAGCAGGCCGATCCGGCCGCCGATCGCCATGGCTTCCTCGATCATCGCCTCGTTCGGCTTCAGCACGGGCAGGGGAGACAGCGCACGCTGCACTGCTTCGATGCAGGGGCCGAAGGCCGAGCAGGTGAAGAGGATGCCGTCGGCGCCGGTGGCCCGCGCATAGCTGGCGAGGCCGAGGAAGCGCCCGGTCATCGCCTCGGTGATCCGCCCGTCGCGGGAGAGATCGGCCGAGAGGCTGTCGTCGAGCAGGTTCATCAGCGTGGCCTCAGGCCACAGCCGTGCGAACGCCGCCTCTATCGGAGGCGGCGAATGGCGCAGCGCATGGATCAGAGCGATCCGCATCAGCGAATGGGATGCGGATATTGCAGGCCGCCACGCGAGGCGAGGTCGTTCAGCCCGCGCTTCAATTGCAGCTTCGATCCAGCGCCGACATTGCGCTCGAAGCTCTCGCCGTAATTGCCGATATGCTTGATCACGCGATAGGCCCAGTCATTGCTCAGGCCGAGGCCCTCGCCGAATTTGCCCTCGACGCCGAGCAGCCGCTTGATCTCGGGATTGCCCGACTTCAGCTGCTCGTCGACATTGGCCTTGGTGACACCGAACTCTTCGGCGTTGAGCATGGCGTAGTGCACCCATTTCACCAGCGCGACCCAGCTCTCGTCGCCGCGCTTCACCGCCGGGCCGAGCGGCTCGCGCGAGATCAGAGTCGGCAGGACGACGAAGTCGTCGGGCTTGGAGAACTTCAGCCGCTCGGCGGCGAGGCCGGAGGTGTCGGTGGTGAAAGCGTCGCAGCGCCCGGCCTCCAGCGCCTTCACGCCCTCTTCATTGGTGGCGAAGCCGATGATCTCGTATTTCAGCTTGTTGGCGCGGAAGAAGTCAGCGAGGTTGAGCTCGGTCGTCGTGCCTTGCGTCACGCAGATCGAGGCGCCTTCCAGCCCCTTGGCCTCGGTGACCCCGAGCGACTTGCGCACCATGAAGCCCTGGCCGTCGAAATAGTTGATGATCGGCCAGGACATGCCGGCCGAGGTGTCGCGCGACATCGTATAGGTCGCGTTGCGGGCGAGCATGTCGACCTCGCCCGATTGCACCACGACGAAGCGCATCTGCGGCGTCGTCGGCACGAACTTGACCTTGTTCGGGTCGTTGAAGATCGCTGCGGCGACGGCGCGGCAGAGGTCGATGTCGAGCCCGTCCCAGCGCCCATCCGGTCCCTGGATGCCGAAGCCGGGCAAAGCGATATGGTTGCCACAGATCAGTTCGCCGCGCGCCTTGACCCGGTCGAGCGTGCCGGTCTGGGCGTTGGCTGCGTTGGTGAGGCCGAGGGCGGCGAGCCCGGCCAAAGCCACATGTTTCAGTCGTTTCATGATCGTTCCCCTGTTGTGGAAGCACCGGGCTCTTGCCGGCCCGGATCGTGGTTGGGCCTCAGGCCGGTCGGACCGAGGCCAAGCTTGCGTCGAGCGCATCGCCCAGCCGCTCGACGATGGTGTCGACCGTCGCGGCGTCGATGATGAAGGGCGGCGCCAGCAGGACATGGTCGCCGGCGGTGCCGTCGGCGGTTCCGCCCATCGGGTAGATCAAGAGGCCGCGCTCCTGCGCCGCCTGCTTGATTTTGGCGTTGAGCTTGAGCGCCGGGTCGAAGGGCGCCTTGGTCGAGCGGTCGGCGACGATCTCGACGCCCCAGAAATGGCCGCGCCCGCGGATGTCGCCGACATGGTGATGGTTGCCGAAGCGCTCGCGCAGGCGCTGCTCCAGCCGCGCGCCCTGCTTGCGGACATTGGCGATGAGGTCGTCGCGCTCGATCACCTTCTGCACCGCGAGCGCGGTGGCGCAGGCGAGGGGATGGCCCACATAGGTCTGGCTGTGCGGGAAGATGCCCGAGCCCTGCCTGACGGCTTCGACGACCCGCTTCGAGGCCAGCATCGCGCCGATCGGGGCATAGCCGCCGCCGAGCCCCTTGGCGATCGCCATCAGGTCGGGCGCGATGCCTTCCTGCTCGCAGGCATGCAGCGTGCCGGTGCGGCCCATGCCGCTCATGACTTCGTCGAGGATCAGGAGCACGCCATGGCGGTCGCAGATCTCGCGGATGCGCTTGAAATAGCCGGGTGCGGCCGGCACGGCGCCGAGCGTCGCACCGACCACCGTCTCGGCGACGAAGGCGCAGACGGTCTCCGGTCCGAGCTCGAGGATCTTCGCCTCGAGCTCGTCGGCGACGCGCAAGCCGTATTCCTCACTGGTCTCGTCGGCCCGGCGGCCGCGATACTCATAGCAGGGCGAGATATGGTGGCCCTGCATCAGCATCTCAGCGAAGGGCGCGCGGTCCTTCATGCGCCCGCCGACCGAGAGCGCGCCCAGCGTGATGCCGTGATAACTCTGCTGCCGCGAGATGAAGTTGACTCGGCGTCTCTCGCCCTTCTCGACGAAATAGTGCCGGGCCATCTTCAGGCAGGCCTCGATCGCCTCCGAGCCCGAGCTGCAGAAGTAGACACTCTCCATGCCAGCGGGCGCCCGTGCGATCAGATGGTCGGCGAGTTCTTCGGCCGCGTCGGTGGTGAAGAAGCTGGTATGGGCATAGGCGAGCTTGTCGATCTGGGCATGCATCGCCGCCAGCACGTCGGGATGGCCATGGCCAAGGCAGGAAACCGCGGCGCCACCGGAGGCGTCGATATGCTCGCGCCCGTCGCGATCGCGTAGCACCATCCCCTCGCCGCCGGTCGCGGCCGGATAGGTCTTGTTCAGCATGCGATGCAGGATGTGGCTCATCGATGGCCTCGCCTGAGGGATTTGGGGGTGAGGAAGGTGCCGGCCGCATCGAGCGCGGCCTCGTGGCGGGCGATCGCGTCGAGCGCTGCCTGGCCCTTGCGCGCGGTCATCAGCGCCGCCAGGCATTCGACCGCGGCGAAGGCCGGCGTCATCGTATGGAAGAAAGACGGCGTCTCGGTCCGGACCAGGAGCGCCACATCGGCAACGGCGGCAAGAGGGGAGAGCGCGCTGTCGGTCAGTGCCACGACCTTTGCGCCGCGCTCCCTGGCGATCTCGGCTGCCTCCACGGTCAGGCGCGTATAGGGGGCGACCGAGACGGCGAAGAGCGCATCGCTCGAGCCGATCCGGCGCAGCGCATCGATGCCGCGCCCGCCGGCGCCATCGGCCAGCACGGAGCTCGCGCCGATCAAGTCGCGGATATAGTCGAGCATGAAGGCGGCCGGGAAGGCCGAGCGCAGGCCGAAGCAGAATACGGTCTGCGCCTCGCTCAGCAGGTCGGCCGCCTGTTCGAGGCAGGCGAGGGCTTGCGGCTCGCGCAGCGCTTTCAGATGCTCGGCGAGCGCCGCGAACATGTCCTGCGCGATCGCGCCCGGACCCTCCTCGCCATGGCGCTGCATCAACTCGCCGGCGCGGCCGGCAAAGCCTTCCGGCCGCCGCCGCAAGGCTGCTGCATGAACGGCGCGCAACTCGTCATAGCCCTTGAGACCGAAGCGCTGCGCAAGGCGGGTGAGGGTGGCCGGCGACAGGCCGGCGCGCTTGGCCTGCTCGCGCGTCGTCAGCAGCGCGACATCGGCCGGATGGTCGAGCACCCAGCGCGCCGCCGCCTGCAATTGCTGCGGCAACTGCTCGAAGCTCTCGGTGAGGCTTGCCGTCAGGCCGGGCTTGTCCATGCGCCGGACCTTAGCAGCGTGAGATAGGATATGAAACAGATTCCTTGTTTGATTAGATATGAAACATTTGTTTCAGATTGGTGCGTAATTCGAAATCCGCTGCCGAGCCTTGTTCAGCTCCGCACGAGCAGCCCGTTCAGCATCAGGTTGAAGGCGTCGATCGCCTTGCGCGAGGTCGTTTCCGGCTCTGGCGCGTTCGCGATCCACTGCGCCGCATATTGCGTCGCCCCCGCGATCAGTCGTGCAGCCGCTTCGGGGTCGATAGCGGTGATCACACCACTCTCGGCCAGCTTCGTCAGGCTCTCGGTCATCGAGCGAATGCACTCGCTCAGCGTCGGCCAGTCCCAGGGATCGCCGAGAACGGCCGGGCCGTCGCGCAGCATGATGCGCTGGATTTCGGGGTCGAGCGCCAGTTCGATATAGGCGGTGCATTCGTCGCGAAATCCGATCCAGGGATCGGACGCCTTCGCCGAGACCGCCTGCATATGCGCGTTCATCTCGCCATCGATCTCAGCGATAACCGCGACCAGCAGGCCCTTCTTGTCACCGAAATGATGGTAGAGCGCCCCGCGGGTCAGTCCGGCCGAAGCGGTGAGATCATCCATCGAGGTCTGCGCATAGCCGACCGTGCCGAAAGCGGCGCGCGCCGCGGCGATCAGCTTGGTCCGCGTCTCGGCGATCATCTGGCTGCGCGGTTTGCGCATCGTCCATATCCCTTTCGCATACGGTGCGTATGTGAATTGACATACGGTTCGTATGTAATTACTCATGTCACATACGCAACGTATGTCAATTACGCATTCGATGTGACGGAGACGTCCATGCCTAACCCCTATCGCGAGATTTTCCGGGCCCCCGGCACGATCGGCTTCTCGGCGGCCGGCTTCGTCGCCCGTCTGCCGCTGTCGATGGTCACTATCGGCATCGTCACCATGCTGTCCCAGGCGCGTGGCGAATACTGGCTCGCCGGCGGTGTCGCCGCGACCTTCGCGCTGTCCAATGCGCTGATCGCGCCGCAGATCTCGCGGCTGGTCGATCGTCATGGCCAGAGCAGGGTGCTGATCCCCGCAACGCTCGCGACCATCGTCGCGTTGATCGGCCTGATGTTGGCGACCCGCTTCGAGGCGCCGATCTGGGTGCTCTTCCTATTCGCCGGCCTTGCCGGGCTGGAGCCGAGCATGATGGCGATGGTGCGTGCCCGCTGGACCGAAATCTATCGCGACACGCCGCATCTGCGCACCGCCTTCGCCTTCGAATCGGTCGTCGACGAGATGGTCTTCATGGTCGGCCCGGTGCTGGCGATCGGCCTCAGCGTGGTCTGGTTCCCGGAAGCGGGGCCGCTCGCGGCGACGATCCTGCTCGCCGTCGGCATGGCCCTGTTCGTGGCGCAGCGTGCAACCGAGCCGCCGGTGCATCCACAGGGCGCCGACAGCGGTGGCTCGGCGATCCGGCTCGTCCCGGTGCAGATCATCGCGCTGCTGATGGTCGCGCTCGGCGCGGTCTTCGGCACGGCCGAGGTCACGGCGGTCGCCTTCGCCGAGGCGCAGGGCAACAAGGCGGCGGCGAGTCTCGCGCTCGCGGCCTATGCCGCCGGCTCCTTCATCACCGGCCTCGTCTTCGGTGCGCTGCGCCTGCGCCTGCCTCTGACGACGCAGTTGCTGCTCGCGATCGTGCTTGCCGCGGCGACGACGCTGCCGTTGCTGATCGTGTCCTCGCTCTGGATGCTGGGCGTCGTGCTCTTCATCGCCGGTGCCTCGATCTCGCCGACCGTGATCGTCGCGATGGCGCTGGTCGAGCGGCACGCGCCGCCCTCGAAGCTGACCGAGGGCATCACCTGGGTGATGACCGGTATGGGCGTCGGCATGGCGCTGGGTTCGGCCTTGTCGGGCTGGCTGATCGACGTCTACGGCGCGCGCAGCGGCTTCTATGTCTCGGTCGCCGGCGGCTTCTCGGCGCTGGCGATCGTCGCAGCCGGGTACTGCCTGCTCACCGAGCCGCGCCGGGCTGTCGGTGAAGAGATGGGCGGGCTGAAGGCGAACTGCGCCTGAAGCCCCGGCCCATGAAAAAGGGCGGCCTCCCGGAGGAGGCCGCCCGATCTGTTTAAGGGTGGCTCAGCGGATCGGCGGCGCGTATTGCAGCCCGCCCTGCGACCAGAGCTTGTTGACGCCGCGCGGCAGCGGGTTGCGGCTCTGGGCGCCGAAATGCCGCTCGAAGCTCTCGCCGTAATTGCCGACTGCCTTGACGATCCGCACCACCCAGTCATTGGTCAGGCCGAGCGACTCGCCGAACTTGCTCTCGGCGCCGAGCATGCGGCGCACTTCCGGGTTCTGCGAGGTCTTCGCCAGCTCCTCGACATTGGCCTGGGTGACGCCGAGCTCCTCGGCATTGATCAGCGCGAACACGGTCCAGCGCACGATGTCGAACCAGGCCTGGTCGTTCTTGCGGACCCAGGGACCGAGCGGCTCCTTGGAGATCACCTCCTGCAGCAGGATGTGCTCGTCCGGCTTCTGCAGCTTGTTGCGCGTGCCGGCGAGCGAGGAGAGGTCGGTGGTGTAGGCATCGCAGCGCCCGGCTTCATAGGCGGCGACCGTCTCTTCCAATGTGGCGAAGGCGACGGTCTCGAACTTGATGTTGTTGGTGCGGCCGTAGTCGGCGAGGTTGAGCTCGGTGGTGGTGCCCTGGGCGACGCAGACCGAGGCGCCGTTCAGCTCCCTGACCGTGTTCACGCCGAGCTTCTTGCGCAGGATGAAGCCCTGGCCGTCGTAATAGTTCACCGCCGTGAAGCTGAGGCCCTGGCCGATGTCGCGGCTCAGCGTCCAGGTCGTGGTGCGCGCCAGCACGTCGATCTCGCCCGATTGCAAGGAAACCAGGCGGTTCTTGCTCGACAGCGACAGATATTGCGCCTTGTCCTGGTCGTTGAAGATCGCGGCCGCGAGCGCGCGGCAGACATCGGTGTCGAAGCCGTTCCAGACGCCCTTGTTGTCCTGCAGCGAGAAGCCCGGCACGCCTTCGCTGGTTCCGCAGACGATATGGCCGCGTGCCTTGATCCGGTCGAGGGTCGACTGGCTGCCGCCCTGGGCGAAGGCGGAGACGGCGGAGGCGGCCACGAGCGCAAGGCCCGCAGCCAGGCTGAGGAGGGGTGTCTTCACGGTGATTGTCTCCGGCGGGAATGCGGCTGCGATGGTTGGAAACCGTTACAGTTATATGACGAATTTCAAATGGCTGCGAAGGCGGCCGGCGCCGGGTTCACTCATCCAGGGCGGCTTTTCCCGGAACTGCAGGCTCTTGCCAGCTACAGGCTTTTCTGTCATAGGCCCCACCTTCGATCGCCCGGCTGATAAGGGCTGCCGTGGCGGTCGTACTTTGCTTCCCAAAGCAAAATCGAAGCGGCGCATTGTTCGCGCTCGCGACCTATGAGGAGCTGAAATGCCCAAGATGAAGACTAAATCGGCCGCCAAGAAGCGGTTCAAGGTCACCGGAACCGGCAAGGTGCTCTACGCCCAGGCCGGCAAGCGTCACGGGATGATCAAGCGGACCAACAAGCAGCTCCGCAATCACCGTGGGACGAACGTTCTTTTCGAAGGCGATGCCGCCAACGTGAAGAAGTACTTCCTCCCCAACGGCTGACGTCCCCTAACTTTCCCGGAGATCAAACATGGCTCGCGTGAAACGGGGCGTTACGTCCCACGCCAAGCACAAGAAGACATTCAAGGCTGCGAAGGGCTTTTATGGCCGCCGCAAGAACACGATCCGCGCCGCCAAGGCGGCCGTCGATCGGTCGATGCAGTACGCCTATCGCGACCGCAAGAACAAGAAGCGCACCTTCCGTGCGCTCTGGATCCAGCGCCTGAACGCTGCTGTGCGCGAGCACGGCCTGACCTATTCGGTCTTCATCGGCGGTCTCGTCAAGGCGGGCCTCGAGCTCGACCGCAAGACCCTGTCGGCGATGGCCATCGACGACGCCGCTGCCTTCGCCGCGGTGGTCGACACGGTCAAGGGCGCGCTGGGCGCGGAAGCCAAGGCCGCCTGAGCGGACTTGCCCGATCGGAATACGAAAGGCCGGCGGAAACGCCGGCCTTTTTGTTTGGCTCACCGTCATGCTCGGCCTTGTGCCGAGCATCCACGTCTTGAACACCGCGTTCTATCAATGAAGCAAAGGCGTGGATGGTCGGGACAAGCCCGACCATGACGCGGAGGGGCGAGGCCGCCTACGTCTGTACCTTGTCCACCGCCTTCGGCGTCCAGCTCTCGCCAGCGCCGTCGAGGATGCGCTGATAGGCCTCTTCCGGGCTGTCGGCATAGCAGAACAGCTTGAGATCCTCCGGGCGGATGAAGCCGGCATCGCGCATCCGCTCGAGATTGATCAGCCCCTGCCAATAGGCGCTGTCATAGAGCACGATCGGCACCGGCGGCATCTTGCCGGTCTGCACCAGCGTCATGATCTCGAAGAGCTCGTCGAGCGTGCCGAAGCCGCCGGGAAACACCACCAGCGCCGCCGCCCGCATGGCGAGGTGCATCTTGCGCATCGCGAAATAGTGGAAGCGGAAGGTCAGGTCCGGCGTCGACCAGGCGTTCGGCTCCTGCTCGTGCGGCAGGGTGATGTTGAGGCCGATCGAGACCGCACCGGCCTCGGTGGCGCCGCGATTGGCCGCCTCCATGATGCCGGGCCCGCCGCCGGTGGCGATGACATGGCGCTTGCCGCCGTCCTTGCCGTCTAGCGCGCCGCCGCGCTCGGAGGCGATCCTGCCGAACTGCCGCGCGGCCTCGTACCAGGGATTGCCCTCGCGCACCCGTGCCGAGCCGAAGACGACGATGGTCGAGACGATGCCGCGGGCGCGCAAGGCATCCTCGGCCTTCTGGTATTCGAGCATGAAGCGCGCGCCGCGTGTCGAATCGCCGAGAAGGAAGTCCTGGTCGAGTGCGGCGATCCGGTAGGAGGGCGAATTCTTCTGGGCGGTATTGTCGGGCATGCTCGTCGTCTCCGTCATCGGCACTGCATAGCTGCGCCGAGCCACTCCTGTCGCCCCTCGCGTCCAAGGTAAGGACGATTGCGACGGGATTGTCATGAAGCCGTGGCTAGAGTGGCGACAGCGTCGAGAACTGCGTGAACGGGATGCTTTGCCAGCGTGATTGGACTGGCATCCGCTTGCCTGACCCCCTAGAAGGTGGCTCGCAAACAGGCTGAATTGGCATGAACGACATCAACACCCTTCGCGATTCCCTGGTCGGGGAGATCGAGGCGGCCGGCGACGAGGCAGCGCTTGAACAGCTGCGCATCGCGGCGCTCGGCAAGGCCGGCTCGGTCTCGGGCCTGCTCAAGACTCTCGGCACGATGACGCCGGAGGAGCGCAAGGAGCAGGGGCCGCGCATCAACGGCCTGCGCGACATCGTCCAGCAGGCGCTCTCCGCCCGCAAGGACGCGCTCGGCGAGGCGGCGCTGGAAGCGCGGCTGGCGAGCGAGCGGCTCGACATCTCGCTGCCGGTGCGCGAGGGGCCGGAAGCGCGCGGGCGCATTCACCCGATCAGCCAGGTCATCGACGAGATCACCGCGATCTTCGGCGACATGGGTTTCTCGGTCGCCGAAGGCCCGGACGTCGAGACCGACGACCTCAATTTCACCAAGCTGAACTTCCCGGTCGGTCACCCCGCCCGCGAGATGCACGACACCTTCTTCTTTGCGCCGGATGCCAATGGCGAGCGCAAGCTGCTGCGCACCCATACCTCGCCGGTCCAGGTGCGCACGATGATGTCGCAGGAGCCGCCGATCCGGGTGATCTGCCCGGGCCGGACCTATCGCATGGACTCC